>ULWO01045468.1_pt1 | contig 9075 bp, 6 predicted proteins | sample 1960421 | NCBI WGS metagenome assembly ULWO01 (sample SAMEA4835814, study PRJEB28245) | human gut metagenome | biome: gut microbiome; material: fecal sample | place: Denmark | collected 2008 | reverse complement strand
GCAGGGATATCAGACTATGCTGGAGAAGTATTCGGACTGGGAGATGGTGGCACAACAGACCGGTGACAATTCCAGAGAAGAGGCAGAGAAAGTCATGAAACTATTTCTTGAGCAGGAACCGGATTTACGGGTAGTGTTTGCAGAGAGTGACGAGATGGCACTGGGAGCCATCGATGCGATCGGGAAATCAGGAAAGACCTGTGGAGAGGACGGAGATATTATTGTGATTTCATTTGGTGGAAGTAAAGCGGGGATCGAAGCTGTAAAAGAAGGTAAATTGAATGTAACCTTTGAATGCAATCCTGGCCAGGGACCGAAAGCGGCAGAACTGATCCAGAGACTGGAATCGGATATTTCCATTGATAAGGAACAATACGTGGAAGAAACATATTTTGATGGAACTATGGATTTGGATGAAATTATAGAAAACAGAACATATTAAAGGCAGGAAGAAGAATGATAAAAGTATTTTTGGTTGAAGATGAAATTATTATCAGAAATGGGATCAAGAACAGTATTAATTGGGAAATGCATGGATATGACTTTGTCGGAGAGGCAAGTGATGGAGAACTTGCGTTACCGATGATTCTTGAAAAGAAACCAGACATCCTGATCACGGATATTAAGATGCCTTTTATGGATGGACTGGAACTCAGTGAGCAGGTTAAAAAAGTACTTCCGGCTACGAAAATCATGATTCTGAGTGGATATAATGAGTTTGATTATGCAAAGATGGCGATTAAGATCGGTGTAACCGATTACCTTCTGAAACCAATTTCTTCAGAGAAATTGTTGGATGCAGTTAACAAAGTAGCAGAAGAAATCCGGAAAGAGCAAAGCGAAAAAGAGCAGATGAATCAATATGCCCGTGAAATGCAGGAAAACAAAGAAAGTGAAAAGTTTCAGTTTTTCAATCAGGTGTTTGCAGGAAGTATGCCATTTGGAGAATGTCTGGAGCAGGGAAAGCAGCTGGGAATTGAAATCAGTGCAGAGGGATATTGTGTGATCCTCTTTAAGATCATTATGATCGATCATCCGATGGATTATAGCGAGGATATTGTAAGTGCAACTGAAGATATAGAAAATCTGAGTGAGCAGACAGAAAAGCTCCTGTGGTTCCGGAGAGGTGTAGAAGGATGGGGATTTATTGCACAGGGAGCTGTTGGTGAAGAACTGACTGCGAGAGCTCAGACATTTAGGGAAGATCTGGAAAAAGTTCTGGAAAAATATAAAAATCTGGAATATTTTGGAGGAATTGGAAGTCAGGTGGGGAGGTTCAGTGAGATTAAAAGATCCTACAATGATGCAAACAGAGCCTTTGCAGAGCGTTTTTCAAGAAGTTTGAGACAGTTTGTGAGTTATTCAGAGGTTCATCAAATGGGGGTTCAGAATGACGTTGAGATGCACAAACTCGGAACCATGGCGGAGAACCGGAAAATGCTGGAGCGTTTCCTGAAGACAGGAACGGAAAATGAAGTAAAAAGCTTTATGGATGCATATTTTGATGCAATTGGTGAGCAGAACCTGCAGTCGATGATGTTGAGACAGTATATTGTAATGGATACTTTTATCAGCGTCCAAAGTCTGGGAGACAGTTTGAACATTGAAAAAGAAGATATTGAAAGAGAGCTTGGCGATGTGCAGGAGGTATCGCAGTATGTGCAGGAACTGGAGGCAACGAGGAAGTACCTGGAAAATATAGTCAGACGAATGATCCGGTTAAGAGAGCAGGCATCGGGCAGACGCTATTCAGAAATTATTGAAAAAGCGAGAGATTATATCGGACAAAATTATATGTCAGAGAATATTTCACTGAACCTGGTGGCTTCGAGCGTCAACATCAGTCCGAGCTATTTCAGCTCTTTGTTTAGTCAGGAGGTTGGCTCAACCTTTGTAGAATATCTGACGGGTGTTCGTATGGAAAAAGCAAAAGAGCTTCTGATGTGTTCGGATAAGAGGACATCGGACATCGGATATGAGGTGGGATACAAAGATTCCCATTATTTCAGCTATATATTCAAAAAGACACAGGGATGTTCGCCGAAGGAATTCCGTTCAAGAGGAAGGGGATAAAATATGAAGGTGAAATATAAGAACTGGTCGATCAATAAGAAACTGCTTTCCATTTCGCTGTCAGCATTTCTGCCAATGGTAATTCTGGCCGCCTATTTGATCGTGTCTTTAAATAATGCGGCATCAGCTTATTCTGAGATTACAAAAAGTATTGCCTATGCCAACCGTTATGTGAAAGACTTTAAAAGTCGGCTGGACTATAGTGTGTATCTTGCTGTGGTAAGTAATAAGCAGCTTAAGGAGGTCGGAGATGGAGTTACAACGGTAAATGGAGTAGTGACGGTGAATCCATACGACTATATTACGGAGATGGAAGAGGCGTGTGATAAGATGACGCAAAATGCGACGGTTCCGCTCACCCAGTCACAGGCGGGACGTATTAAAAATTCACTGTCTTCACTCCGTTTTTGTGTACAGGATCTGGATAAACAGATTAAAGAACGGACTTCTTATGATGAGAGAATGGAATATTTTAACAGTAATGTCAAAGATCTGACGACACTGGTACAGACCGGAATCCAGGACTATGTCTATCTGGAAACTTCCAATTTTGTGACTGTACAGACGGAACTGAACCGGAATAACCGTAATTCGACCATTTTGGCGGTCGGAGTAGCAATTGTTGCGATGAGTATTTCCCTGCTGCTCAGTGGACGAGCAGCACGAAGTGTGACAAGACCGATCCGCGATCTGTGTGATCTGACAGAGAAGGTTGCCGGTGGTGATTTCTCTGTAAAAACACAGGTCGAAGCAGGGGACGAGATTGCGGTGCTCACGCGGAGCTTTAACGATATGACAGAGGAAATCGGGATTCTGGTAGATGATATCCGGAAAAAACAGGAAAATCTCAGAATTATTGAGAACCGACTTCTGCAGGAACAGATCAATCCACATTTCCTTTACAATACTCTTGATGCCATTGTCTGGCTTGCTGAGGAAAATAAAAGTGCAGAGGTTGTGAAAATGGTAACCTCGCTCTCTGATTTTTTCCGCACAACCTTAAGCAAAGGACATGATTATATTACAGTGAAAGAAGAGCGGACGCATATTGAGAGCTATCTGGAGATCCAGCAGTTCCGCTATCAGGATATCCTGGACTATGAGATCCAGATGGATGAGGAGATCTACGGCTACATTATACCGAAGCTTACACTGCAGCCTCTTGTCGAAAATGCGCTTTATCATGGAATTAAGAATAAGCGGGGGAAAGGTAAAATCCTGATTACCGGTAAAAAGCAGGGAGATAAAATCATTTTCCAGGTCATTGACAATGGAAAAGGTATGACAGAGGAAGAACTGAACAGTCTCAGGAAAAAGATGGCAGGGACGGATACAGGAGATGAAGCGAAGGGCTTTGGTGTATCGAATGTGAACCAGAGAATCAAGTATTATTACGGGGGAGAATACGGAGTGTTCTTTGAAAGCAAGGAAAATGAAGGCACAAATGCGACGATCATCATAGCAGCTAAAAATATTCAACTTCCATCATAAAAAAACTAACTTTTTCACGGAAAAGCAGAAAATATTCTACCAAAAGAGGAAGATTTTCCGTATTAAAAGTATGAAAATTTTATTATTATAAGTACATCAAGAGGTTAAGAAAACCCAATGAAGGAGGAACATGTAAAATGAAAAAAAGAAAAGTGTTAGCAGTATTGTTATGTGCAGCGATGACAGCAGCTTTAGCAGTTGGATGCGGTGGAAGCAAAGGATCTGACAGCAACGACAAGAGCAGTGATTCATCAAGCTCATCCGATGATGTGATCACAGTAGGTTTCTCACAGGTAGGTGCAGAATCTGACTGGCGTACAGCAAACTCTCAGTCAATGAAAGACACATTCAGCAAAGAAAACGGATATGACCTGATCTTTGATGATGCTCAGCAGAAACAGGAAAACCAGATCACAGCAATCCGTAACTTTATCCAGCAGGAGGTTGATTACATTCTTCTTGCACCTGTTACAGAGACAGGATGGGATACAGTTCTTCAGGAAGCAAAAGATGCAGACATCCCGGTAATCATCGTTGACCGTATGGTTGATGTATCTGATGACAGCCTTTACACAACATGGATCGGAACCGATGCTCTTTGTGAAGGTCGTAAAGCAGCTGAATGGCTGAACGGATTTGCAGAAGCAAAAGGAATCGCAGCATCTGATATCCATATCGCTGATATCCAGGGAACAATCGGATCTACAGCTCAGATCGGACGTACAAAAGGTCTTGAAGAAGGCGTTGACAAATACGGATGGGATCTTGTAGCTCAGCAGACAGGTGAATTTACACAGGCTAAAGGTCAGGAAGTTATGGAGTCTATGCTGAAACAGTATGACAACATCAACGTAGTATACTGCGAGAATGATAACGAAGCATTCGGAGCAATCGATGCAATCGAAGCAGCAGGTAAGACAGTTGGATCTGATATCGCTAACGGCGAAATCATGGTAATTTCTTTCGATACAACACATGCAGGACTTCAGGATGTTCTTGATGGAAAGATTGAATGCGATGTAGAGTGTAACCCACTTCACGGACCACGTGCTGAAGAACTTATCAAAAAACTTGAAGCTGGCGAAGACGTTGATAAACAGAACTATGTAGATGAAGAAATCTTTGCTCATGATGACACAGTTAAATCTGTAAAAGCTACAAACAGCTTAGACGAAGAAAAAGATTTTGATGTAACACCACTTACACAGGATATTCTTGACAAACGTGCATACTAAAATGCATTAGGAAAGTCGGATATATAATTTGACAGACACATAAGGGTGGATGAATAGAGAGGCGTGGTAGATAATAATCGGAATGTGCCGGATATTTATACTACGCCCTCTTTATTGAAAAAAGGAAAGCAGGTGGAAGAGTATGGAGGGTAATGTTGTACTTACAATGCGGGATATTTCCAAGACATTTCCCGGTGTAAAAGCATTGCAGCATGTTGATTTTACACTTCGCAAGGGCGAAATTCACGCTCTGATGGGTGAGAACGGTGCAGGTAAATCTACACTGATCAAGGTTCTTACCGGTGTACATGAATTTGAAAATGGCGAGATCCGTTTGGATGGAAAAGACGGTCCGATTATTAATAAATCACCTCAGGACGCACAGAACAATGGTATCAGTACTGTATATCAGGAAGTTAACCTTTGTCCGAACCTGACGGTGGCAGAAAATCTGTTTATTGGACGCGAACCAAGGAAAGCAGGATTTATTGACTGGCGTACAATGAACAAACGTGCAACAGAATTGCTTAAGAGTCTTGAAATTGATGCTTCAGCTACCCAGAAGTTGGAAGAGGTTTCTCTGGCAAGACAGCAGATGATCGCAATCGCACGTGCAGTTGATATGAAATGTAAGGTTCTGATCCTTGATGAGCCAACTTCATCTCTGGACGATGATGAGGTTGCAAAACTGTTCAAACTGATGAACAGACTGAAAGATGAAGGTGTAGGTATTATTTTCGTAACACACTTCCTGGAACAGGTATATGAGGTCTGTGACAGAATCACAGTTTTACGAAATGGGGAACTGGTTGGCGAATACGAAGTCAAAGATCTGCCAAGAGTTATGCTTGTTGCCAAGATGATGGGTAAAGACTTTGATGATCTTGCAGATATCAAGGGAGATCATGCAGAACTCAAAGAATTCATTCCGGTTATCGAGGCAGAAGGACTTAGCCATAAAGGAACGATCAAACCGTTTGATATGACGATCAACAAAGGTGAGGTTGTCGGATTTACAGGACTTCTTGGATCCGGACGTTCGGAACTTGTCCGTGCAATTTATGGAGCTGATAAAGCAGATTCCGGTAAACTGAAAGTTAACGGAAAAGAAGTGAAGATTCATGCTCCGATCGATGCAATGAAGCTTGGTATGGCATATCTTCCGGAAGACAGAAAGAAAGATGGTATCATCGCAGATCTGTCTGTCCGTGAAAATATTATTATCGCACTTCAGGCGAAAAAAGGTATGTTCCATCCAATGAGCAGAAAAGAAATGGATGAAGCAGCAGATAAATATATTAAGATGCTTCAGATTAAGACAGCAAGCCGTGAAACTCCGATCAAGAGTCTATCAGGTGGTAACCAGCAGAAGGTTATCATTGGTAGATGGCTTCTTACCAATCCGGATTTCCTGATCCTGGATGAACCTACAAGAGGTATTGATATCGGAACCAAGACAGAGATCCAGAAACTGGTACTTGATCTTGCAGATCAGGGAATGTCGGTTGCATTTATTTCTTCAGAAGTAGAAGAAATGCTCCGTACCTGTTCACGTATGGCAGTTATGCGAGACGGTAAGAAGGTTGGAGAAATTTCCGGTGATGAATTATCACAGGAAGGTATTATGAAAGCAATCGCAGGAGGTGAAGAGTAATGAGCACAAATAAATCAACATGGAAAAAGCTTACCTCTATGAGGCTTTTCATGCCACTGGTGTGTCTGCTTGCAATCATTATCGTAGCTACAATTACAATTCCGGGCTTCTTAAGCATGTCTCTTAAGAATGGAGTTCCATACGGATATCCGGTCGATGTGATCAACCGTGCATCCGAGCTGGTTATTTTGTCAGTTGGTATGACACTTGTTACAGCAGCTTCCGGAGGACAGGACATCAGTGTCGGAGCTGTTATGGCGGTCGCAGGAGCCGTATGCTGCCAGATCCTTTCCGGTGGGGAAGTATCTGTAAACTCTCTGTCAGCACCGATTATCGTTGCATTCCTTGCAGCACTGGTTGCTTCAGGAATCTGCGGTGCATTTAACGGATTTCTGGTTGCAAAGCTGAATATTCAGCCGATGGTTGCGACATTGATCCTTTACACAGCAGGACGTGGTATCGCCCAGCTGATCACAGACGGACAGATTACATATATCCGTGTGAAATCTTATCAGGTATTCGGAAGCTATGTCGGAAAATTCCCGATTCCGATGCCAGTTGTAATTGCAATTATCGTAGTTATCATTGCATATGTTATTTTGAAAAAGACAGCTCTTGGACTTTATATCGAGAGCGTTGGTATTAACGGAACCGCATCCAGACTGGTCGGACTTAATTCAACCATGATCAAGTTCCTTACTTACCTGATCTGTGGTGTACTTGCAGGTGTTGCAGGATTTGTGGCTTCCAGCCGTATCTACTCAGCAGATGCCAACAACATTGGTCTGAACCTTGAAATGGATGCCATCCTTGCAGTTGCCCTTGGTGGAAATGCCCTTGGTGGTGGTAAGTTCAGCCTGATGGGATCTGTGATCGGAGCTTATACAATCCAGGCACTTACAACTGTTCTTTACGGATTGAATGTATCAGCCGATCAGCTTCCGGTCTACAAGGCAATCGTTGTTGTAGTCATCGTTGTCCTTCAGAGCCCGGTATTCAAGAAATTTATTGCAGTACAGAAAGAAAAAAGAACATCAAAGGCTGCAGTGAAAGGAGGAGCTAACTAATGAAAGCAAAAGTATCCGGAACAAAAAAGAAAATTAACGGAACGACATTCCTCCTTATGATTACAATTTTACTGTTTGTTGTAATGTACGCAGCGGGTATGATCGTATTTAACGACAAAGGTTTTGCAAAACCGCAGATGTTCCTGAATCTGTTCATTTCCAATGCAGGTCTTCTGGTTATCGCGATGGGCGAAACGATCGTTATGATCACAGCTGGAATCGATATCTCAGTTGGTTCTGTTACAGCACTTGTATGTATGGTTGCTGCAAACCAGATGGAAAATCACGGTGCAAGCGCTTATACCGCACTTCTTATGGCACTGGTGATCGGACTTCTCTTTGGTCTGGTTCAGGGATTCCTGGTATCTTATCTGGAGATCCAGCCATTCATTGTTACACTGGCAGGTATGTTCTTTGGACGTGGTATGACATCAATCATCAGTACAGATATGATTTCTATCAAAAATGCAACTTTCATGGCATGGGCTAAATACAAAATTTACATGCCGTTTGGTTCTTACAGTAAGAGGGGAAAATTCCTCCCGGCATATATTTATCCGACAGTTATCATTGCAATCATCGTTCTGATCGTAATCATAATCGTTATGAAGTATACAAAATTCGGACGTTCTGTATATGCGATCGGTGGAAATGAACAGAGTGCACTTATGATGGGACTGAATGTTAAGAGAACAAAAATGGCTGCATACCTTCTGGACGGCTTTCTTGCAGGACTCGGCGGATTCCTTTTCTGTATGAACAGCTGTGCCGGATTCGTAGAACAGGCAAAAGGTCTTGAGATGGATGCGATTTCAGCAGCCGTTATCGGGGGTACACTACTTAGTGGTGGTGTCGGAACTCCATTCGGAACCCTGTTCGGTGTACTGATCAAAGGAACGATTTCCAGTCTGATCACTACACAGGGAACACTTTCAAGCTGGTGGGTACGAATCGTACTTTCCGCACTCCTCTGCTTCTTCATCGTTCTGCAGTCTGTATTTGCAAGCCTGAAGAAGAAAAACTAAAGAAAGAACAGTACTTGAAATATTATAGGCGAAAAGAGAAAACGACGGGTATTGACGGAAACTTTTTAATTGCCTATAATAAAAAAGTAGGATTTAAACACCGGATGTTCATATCGTACATCCGGTGTTCTTTTTGTAAGTATTGAGTATAAAGGGGAAGGAGGAAGATGAGATATGAAAATAGGGATTGCGAATGACCATTCTGCAGTGGATATGAAAAAGCAGGTGGTAGAGTATCTTGTGGAAAAAGGATATGAAGTTGTCAATTACGGAACTGATTCTTATGAGAGCTGTCCTTATCCGAAATATGGGGAAAAGATTGGAAAAGCAGTTGCAGACGGAGAAGTGGATCTCGGAGTTGCAATCTGTGGAACCGGTCTTGGAATTTCCATGGCAGCCAATAAGGTTCACGGTGTCCGCGCAGCGGTGTGTTCTGAACCATATACGGCAAAGATGGCAAGAGAACATAATAATGCAAATGTGATTGCGTTCGGTGCAAGAGTAATTGGAATCGAGATGGCAAAGATGAT
>ULWO01024243.1_pt1 | contig 9091 bp, 8 predicted proteins | sample 1960421 | NCBI WGS metagenome assembly ULWO01 (sample SAMEA4835814, study PRJEB28245) | human gut metagenome | biome: gut microbiome; material: fecal sample | place: Denmark | collected 2008 | reverse complement strand
AGGAAAGACATGCCTGAAAACCCGATGACAGAAACAAAAAAAAAGCGGATTTTTCTTTCAAAAAAGTTCCAAGAAAGCAAAAAAATTATATAAACAGGCAGAAAATTTTCTCAGCTTCACATAAAAAGGCAGGAAAAATTATTCCGACGAAGCGAAAAAATCTCAAAAAACGGATGATCCGGATGAAAAAACAGCAGATTATTTTTTGCAAGCGGACGGAAAAAATGCAGAAAAGGATGCGAGGCAGGACAGAAAAATCTGCCGGAGCATCCGAAAAAATATGAAAATATCCAGACGAAAAGAGAAAAGATACATTTCCGGAAAGATGGTTCATTCTGAAAAAATAGATTTTTTAGCAAAAGAATACGGAGAAAAAGACAGACTGATGGAAAAGAAACAAGAGAATCATAACCGACAAAGTAGAAAAACACTCTTAAAAAACGGATAGGTAAATGAGAGAAACGGACTCTCCCACCGAAAAAGTCAAAAGGAAAAAGCAAAAAAGTCCGGGACCCGAATAAGAAATCCCGAAAATGCTGAAAAAACATGCCGGAATTCCCTCCGGTTTTTGTACAAAAAATATTTTGTTTTGTACAAATTCCAGAAAGTTTTGTACAAAAGCATGAAACAACAGCAGAAGAAACCGAAGGAAATACGAAAGAAATTTTCCTGAGACACCGCGTAATAGTACGGTCTGGAACAGAAAAATGATGAAATTTTATGCGAAAAAAGAAAGATATAGATATAATGCAGAAGAAAGAAACGGGGAAAAATACCGGATATGCTCTGCTGAACAGATAGGCGAACAAACAAGTTTTTAAACTGACCACCCCACTATGCAAAAAATGTATAGATGATAAGGCAGAAACAAGTCAGGATGCAGTAATGAACTCCAAACTATCCCAGCAGATACATTCTGAAAAAGCAACGAAAAATGTGTATTCCAAATCATAAGTATGATGCCGATTCCTAAAAAAAGATTCCACCTATAAACGACGAGTTATCACACAAGTGAAGGGCGTGAAAGGGTAATCCTGTACCGAAACATCTAATAGTTTCTAATATATGCTGGAAGTCCAAAATCGCTTCCAGCATATCTCTTAAGATCTTTCGTCAGGATAATAGTAAGAATTACAACTGCTCACACTCCTGCAACCATAAAGCCGAACTTGCATCACTCGGCATACGCCAGTCGCCACGGGGACTCAAAGAAACAGAACCAACCTTAGGGCCATCGGGCAGACAAGAACGTTTGAATTGCTGATTGAAGAAACGGCGGCAGAAATTCGTAAGCCATTTTTTAATTGTATCTTTATCGTATACATCACGGAAAGCAATTTCTGCCAGATAAAAAATCTTAGCCGGACGAAAACCGAAGCGCAAGAAATGGAACAGAAAGAAATCGTGCAACTCGTATGGACCTACCAAATCTTCCGTTTTCTGCTTGATGTTTCCGTTTTCATCAGCAGGAATCAATTCGGGACTAATAGGTGTATCAATAATATCGAGCAGTGTAGCACGTGATTCTTCGTCCACTCCCGTTTCTGCCACCCAAGTAACCAGATAGCGGACCAGTGTTTTCGGAATACTTGCATTGACTCCGTACATCGACATATGGTCGCCATTGTATGTAGCCCAGCCCAGCGCCAGTTCAGAAAGATCTCCCGTACCAATAACCAGCCCCCCGACTTTATTGGCATAATCCATCAGAATCTGAGTGCGTTCTCGCGCCTGACCGTTTTCATACGTTACATCGTGTACAGACATATCATGATCGATATCTTTAAAATGCTGAATGCACGCATCTCGTATGCTGATTTCGCGGGTCGTGACCTGCAAAGAGCGCATCAAGTCCAATGCATTGTGATACGTACGGTCGGTCGTACCGAATCCCGGCATGGTTATGCCGACAATGCCTTCACGCGACAATCCTAATTTATCGAACGTCTTTACACATACCAGCAGTGCAAGCGTAGAGTCCAGTCCTCCGGAAATTCCGACAACCACTGTCTTGCATCCAGTATGCACCAGACGTTTTGCCAGTCCGGCTACCTGAATGGAAAAAATCTCCTCACAGCGCTCATCGAGCAACTTTCCACCTTCCGGAACAAACGGATGAGGTTCAACCGGGCGAGTCAGCATACACTCCTCTCCTGTTTGAGCAAGTTCTACCGGAATGCGCTTCACCGGACAATCCTTGTAAGCCCGCACGCTTGCAGAGAATGTAGTATTCAGCATACGCTCGTTCCGCAAACGCTCTACATCAATTTCACTGACAATCAGCTGCTCCTCGAAAGAAAACCGTTCGGAAGCCGCCAGCAATGTACCATTCTCATAGATAAAAGCATTCCCTGCAAAAACAACATCGGTTGTTGATTCCCCGAAACCAGAAGAAGCAAACACATATCCTGCCAGACAACGTGCCGACTGCTGAGCAATAAGCGAGCGCAGATACTGATGTTTGCAGATATTTTCCGTATCGGCCGACATGTTGAAAATCACATCTGCTCCCTGAAGGGCCAGTTTTGAACTTGGAGGAATGGTAGCCCATACGTCTTCGCAGATTTCTATACCGAAACATAGATCCACAGACTCAAAAATCAAATTCGCACTGACCGGCACCTGCTGACCACACAAACGCACCATTGTATTATCGGCATGCGCACTCGAGGGGGCAAACCAGCGCTGCTCATAAAATTCCTTATAGTTAGGCAAATATGTTTTAGGAACCACTCCTAGTATTTTTCCGCGCTGTAAAACAACTGCACAATTCATTAATGTTGAATTGACAGTTACAGGCATTCCTACTATAGATATTATATCCAACTGGCGAGTTTCGTTCATCACCTGCATCAAAGCCATTTCGGCCTGTTCAAGCAACAAAGACTGTCCGAACAAATCACCACATGAATATCCCGTAAGATTCAATTCCGGAAAAATGATTACCTGAACTCCTTTCGAATCAGCCTCACTAATCAGTCTGCCTGCCTGCTGTGCATTGAACTGGCAGTCGGCAACCTTCACCAAAGGTATAGCTGCTGCCACTTTTACAAAACCATATTTCATATAAATTGTTATATAAATAATGTAACTTTGCAAAGATAGGAATTATTTACGGACCGAAAGGAGAAAAATAAAAAAACTAACTTTGCTTTGATATTTAAGAAAATGTTTATATCTTTGCCAAAGAATTAAAATTGTAACAATTACAAAAATATAAAGAATAACATGAACGCATACGAATATTTGCTTAGTTACAACATCAAGCCGTCTGTACAGCGTATTGCCATTATGGACTACTTGCTGAAGCATCATACTCATCCGTGTATCGACGAGATATACCTTGCATTATGTAAAGATATACCTACCTTATCGAAAACAACCGTGTATAATACACTGAAATTGTTTATCGAACATGGAGCAGCGCGCATGTTAACCATAGACGAACGTAATGCCTGTTTCGACGGTGACACATCGATGCATGCACATTTTCAATGCAAGGCCTGCGGAAAAATATACGATATCCCGATGGAACCGGAAAGTGAAGAGATAGAATCGTTGAGCAAAAACGGATTCCAGATAGAAGAAACTCATCACTATTACAAAGGAATCTGTCCGGAATGCCGGGAAAAGAACCATGAAAATTAATAGCCCACAAGGCTAAATAAAATATTAACTAATAATTAAAACTTTTTTGACTTATGAAAAAATTTATCTGTACTGTATGTGGTTACATCTACGAAGGTGAAACAGCTCCTGAAAAATGCCCTATGTGTAAAGCTCCTGCTTCTAAATTCAAAGAACTGGAAGAATCAGCAGAAGGCGGTTTGCAGTTCGTTGACGAACATGTAATCGGTGTAGCTAAAGGTTGCGACGACGAAATGATCAAAGACCTGAACAACCACTTCATGGGTGAATGTACAGAAGTTGGTATGTACCTGGCTATGAGCCGTCAGGCAGACCGCGAAGGCTATCCTGAAGTTGCTGAAGCTTTCAAACGCTATGCATGGGAAGAAGCAGAACACGCTGCTAAATTCGCTGAACTGCTGGGTGACTGCGTATGGGATACCAAGACTAACCTGGAAAAACGTATGAACGCAGAATGCGGTGCTTGCGAAGACAAGAAGCGTATCGCTACTCGTGCAAAACAGCTGAATCTGGATGCAATCCACGATACAGTTCACGAAATGGCTAAAGACGAAGCTCGTCACGGTAAAGGTTTCGAAGGTCTGTACAACAGATATTTCAAGAAATAATCATTCAAAACATTAACTTGAAAAGATCACTCTGGCAACAGAGTGGTCTTTTTTATTGTCATTTCCGAACCAAAGTAAACGGTTATTTATACTAAAAAAGTGATGTAACAAAAGCTGTGCGAAGAAATGAATATGCTTCAGATAAAGATTCTACACAGCAGACTACAGCCATAGGAAACTGGCTAAAGGGAAACGTAAAATAGACGTGAGTTCGACGAATTCCAAACAATGCAAGCCGTGAGTCAATAGTTCTCGTAACATTGATACACGGTTTCTTTTGGAAACAGCAATATGCTGCAATTGCGCTCAATAGGTTGACAATAAAATTATTCGGTAAAATAGTTATAAGAGAAACCTTTGGGAAAAGATGGTGTATATGTTCACAAATCTTTTCCGGATAGAAATGTATCGGACAAGGGTATTCCAAGCCATGAAACGGTAATACGTGCACTTTACGGTGGATTTAAGTGTATAATTTTTTCATTATACCATTAAAAAAACTTACAAAAACCATCTGCTATACAAAATAATTCTATAACTTCGCTTTCGGTCATCATAGCGATTATTGTTCGTAATTTTTATTTTGCACCCTTTATAAAGATACGATAATTTTCACTAATCACTAATTTACATTTACAATTCGTCGAACTCACGTTAAAATATTAAAGATATGAACAGAATTATGAAATGTCTATCTGCGCTTTGGGTTAAAAGTGGGATATTGTATTTGTGTCTTTTATTTGTTTTTCCTTTATCTGTAAGGAGTCAATCAATGGGAATGATCAATGGCCATGAGTATGTAGATTTAGGATTGCCAAGTGGTTTGAAATGGGCAACCTGTAATGTTTTTGCATCAACTACAGATGATTGTGGCATGGGTTATGCCTGGGGTGAGAAAACTATGAAATATAAATTTACAAAAAAAAATTCTAAGACGAATAAAAAGAAAATAGGTGATATTTCTGGAAACTCACGCTATGATGTGGCTTGTGTTGAATGGGGTGCTACCTGGCGTATTCCAAGAGAGTCGGAATTTGAAGAACTTCTCGAATATGGTAAATGGACGTGGACAGAATCAAATGCAAGTAAAGGTTTTTTAATTACTGGCCCTAATGGGAATTCTATTTATCTTCCGGCAACCGATTTTTATGCAACGGGATCGGATGAAATGTATGGGTGTTATTGGACTGCTACTCCTGTTGAAGGAGATAATCAGAAGGCCGTATATTTATATTTTAGCAGGAATCATCATTATCTGGATTATTTTTATCGTTATCAGGGGTATTATATTCGTCCGGTTTCTGATTGATTTTTAGTTCAGATATTGTGTGTAATAAATTTATTAGAGGTATTTTTGCATAATAAAAAATATTCTGAAAGATAATTCTTTGTTAATAAATCTATTACCAAGTGATTATTCTTTATGTGGGAAGTCATACGTATAATTGACACGGTTTTAGGTTAGGGTACCTTCGGCATTACTTATCCGTCTAAGACCCATGTGAAAGTATCCGATGCTTTAGGTGAAATAGAAACAGAATTGAGGGTGGCTGTAAAAGAATTCTTCATGAAGGATATCAACAGCTGTTGCGATTCTACGCTAACCTGTAGCAATGATATGTCTCTATCCTGATTATAAGCGTAAATTCGCCCGTAAAGCCACGAACCTGAGCCTATAAAGTATCTCGGCAAGGATTTTCCTGATGGCGATAGAGTCTATGCGTTGAGCACTACTCTATTCAAGATGTTGTCCGGAAGCCTCCGAGCTTTTGAATGAAAACCTTCCTGCTTATGAGCTGCAACAGAAGGGAGCATGTGACGGGGTGATTACCTACATCTCCATAGCGATGTTTTTCTAATGGAAATTCTATATTTCCTCCTGCTGCCGGTTATCGTTTGGGTACGAGTGTCTACTATCAGGGCTCGAACGGTTGATCTTGATCAGGTACGCTCAGTGTGAGCTATAGCTAACTTCCTAAGACTTCAACGATGGCTATACGAACTGGGACGAAGACGATCGCTTCTATGGTCATTCTGTCCGTCCCGTCTCAGAATAAAAGGAGCCTTAGCTCCATGTTGGATTTATTTAAAGAGGTCTTGTTTCACTTATTTATTAAAAAGAATGTACAATAGGTCGAAATTCTTACAGAAAAATGACGACATGAAAATGGGATTAACACAGTAAATATCTTTCTTCAAGGGAGCAAATACCGCATTTCCGTTATATTAGCAGCGGTAGTTTCGGTTGCCGGTTACAACCATAAAACGAAGCATGTGCTGTTAGGCAAGTGCATGGCTATCAAAAATCTCTACAGTCAGAATGATGAGCATACCTGCCGGGCAACTATCGGCACAGGAAATAAAAAACGGCTGGTGGAAAAGTTCCGTCAGGTATATACAGTTTTAGAGATTCGTAATAAGATAAAATAATCCGCAATACATTTGTGGACGTTAAGACTATATAATAGAGAATTAATCATTTAAAATATGAACGAAATTATGAAATGTTTATCTATGCTTTGCATAAAAAGTGAGATAACAGATTGAAAACCAATGATATTAATACAATGAACAACAAAAAATGATAATAGATAATATAAAAAAATATATTTTGAGCATCTTGGGCAAGGTGCACAAATCCCAAAATGACAACGTGATACAAACCAAAAGTGAAATAGAGGATAAAACACATGAAGTTACAGAAAAGCGTAATAACATTCCTGTATTTTACGATGTTGATGTGTCCATCAATCTTATAGATGACGATTTGGTAGATGAGCGTATTCCATGCGTATATGGCCCCCCTTCGTGGTATAAAGAGAACGGTCGTTTAGACAGAGAAAATCCGGATGTCAAAGAATTTATGCATGAGGCGCATGAGATTGAAAGGAGAAACCAACAAAGTAAAGAATTGCGTAATAGACTTCAGTATTTTATAGATGAGCCTATACCAGATGTGAATGGGCCAGATCCACGGATAAATTGATGAATATGAATATACAGGATTTTATCAATATAAGGACAGAACGCAGACTTTTACAACAGATATTTTGGGAGTGTACGTTACGATGCAATCTCAACTGTTTGCATTGTGGCAGTGATTGTCGGAAAGATGATATGCCGCGAGATATGCCGTTCGAAGATTTTTCAAAGGTACTTGATGAGGTGGCGGCAGAAAAGGATCCTACCAAGATCATGATAGTTACTACAGGTGGGGAACCTTTGATGAGGCATGACATTGTAGCATGTGGACGTGAAATAACACGTCGCGGGTTTGTTTGGGGAATGGTTACTAATGGCATGCTTTTGGACAAGAGCAAACTTCAGGAACTGATAGATGCCGGACTGAAATCGATCTCTATCAGTCTTGACGGTCTACAAAGTGAGCATAATTGGATGAGAGGAAACGAGCAAAGTTTCCAGCGTGCGGTCCGTGCTATTGAAGCTTTGAAAGAGTCATCTTTGACCTGGGATGTTATAACCTGTGTCAATACCAGAAACTTTTATACTCTTGGCTCGTTCCTAGGTTTTCTTCGCTTATTGGGTGTAAAGAAATGGCGTATTTTCACGGTATTTCCTATGGGGAGGGCTTCTGGTAATCAGGAGCTACAGCTTTCTTCAAGTCAATTCAGGCAGCTTATGGAGTTTATCAAGCACGTAAGGTACAAGAAGAGAATTGCCCTTTCTTATTCTTGTGAGGGTTATCTTGGACCGTATGAGATGATTGTTCGTGATTTTCCGTTTTTCTGCGGAGCAGGTATTAATATAGCTTCTGTCCGTTATGATGGTGCTATCACTGGGTGTTTGAGTATTCGGAGCAATCATGACCAGGGAAATATCTATACGGATAATTTTATGGAGGTATGGAATAACCGTTTTGAACCTTTTAGAAATCGGGAATGGATGAAACACGGAGCATGTCTTGACTGCAAAGCATGGAAGGTATGCCGAGGTGGTGCCATGCATTTAAGGGAGGAAACTGGAAATATGCTCGGATGTTCATTCCTTAAATTACAGGAGGAATAAAAGAATCGTCTGATAATTTGCGCGAAGTGCGCCCCAAAAGTTAGACAGAAAACTTTGGGAATGCACTTCAGCTATTCAACTTTAGGAATTATCCCCAAAAGGAACGGACAGACAATAAAAAAGCGATTCCTCCCATAAGAGGAATCGCTCATTCTGCAATATATTTTTATTAATTAGCAGCAGAATCTTTAGCAGCAGGAGCAGCAGGCTGATCTGTCGCAGCATCCGACTGAGGAGCAGCAAATCCTGCAGGAGCATTCAACGGATTTGTCTTCTGTTCTTTTACAGCCTGATCCATAATAACAGATGAACCTTCATGAGCACTAGGAATTACATAAGCAGTTGCAATACTTACTACAACCATAAAAATAGCTAATCCCCAAGTCAGTTTTTCAATGAAATCTGTTGTTTTGCGAACGCCCATAATCTGATTTGAAGCAGCAAAACTAGAAGAAAGTCCTCCTCCTTTAGAATTCTGTATCAATACGACAAAGCACATCAATACAGCTGCAAGTACGATTAATCCAACAAATAATAAATACATTTTCTTTTATTTTGATTTAGCGTTAATAATCAGTTTTTCCAAAAATCTTATTTGGTCTGCAAAGTAAGCATTTTTTTTTGGATATTTCAAATTTAATTTTTTAATAATTTCAAGTGCTTTATCATATCTTTGCTGTTTCACGTAGATTTTTGCCAGTGTTTCGGTAAAATAGCTTTCATCCAAATCATTATCTTGCTCTTCAATTCCCCGCTGCGAAACGGAGGATTCTTCTTCCGTTTTGTCTGTTTTCCGTAAATCATCAGAT
>ULWO01026199.1_pt1 | contig 9121 bp, 6 predicted proteins | sample 1960421 | NCBI WGS metagenome assembly ULWO01 (sample SAMEA4835814, study PRJEB28245) | human gut metagenome | biome: gut microbiome; material: fecal sample | place: Denmark | collected 2008 | reverse complement strand
CATATCCCATGGCCTCGGGGTGTTCCCAAGAGGGAATAGCTCCCATCAGGGCAACCCCTCCGTTCCCGTGATTCATCACCGATTTTCCGAGTGTATTGGATGCAAAAAGACTTATGGCCAGTAAATGCGAGCTTTCATTCTTAACCTTCCCGACGTTTGCAACCCACTTAGTATGCCGGTCTATCCCGTCAGGATAAGCTTTCTCCATATACTCAAGAGTGTCTTCAGAAACCGTTTTTTCCCTTTCGGCTACAAGTTCTTTCCTCTCCTCCGTTAAAATCTCCTGACCTTCCTCTGATACGATGGGACGGTCGCAGAAAGTCACCGTATCTTTCCCGAACGGTTTACCACGATATGATTCCTTTTTCACTCTCCGGACTTTTGCCCAAAAGACATCCGACGGCTCCGGAAGAATGTCTTCGGTTTGAATGCGCTTTTCTACAAGAGACGTAAAAACCGGCCGGCATACGTTTCTTCCCAAGGGCACAACGATCGCCAACGCCGCCGCTATCCCAGCCAGGCGAAGCCATACGGTACGCCTTCCACGAGAGGAGGAGACGGACAGGCATCGCTCTTCCAAAGCCTTGTTTATCCCGTCCCACAGCCCGTCGGGAGGGGTGGCCTCGTAACCGTCCAGTTTCTTTTGCCATTCATTCAACCATTTATCTTCCATTGACCTGAGCTTTATATCTTTGAACTTCCTTTACCAACACCGCCTTTGCCCGATGCAGTTGCGAAGCCGATGTACTCTCTTTTATATTCAGCATCGCCGCAATCTCTTTATGGCTTTTCTTTTCGAATACATACAAATTGAAAACAGCCCTATACCCTGCCGGTAAACGGCAAATCATTTCCTGAAGAACTTCAGAAGGAATGTCCTCCGCATCCGGCTCATCCTCTACCGTATCCGGTACGTCCCACCCATCGTCAAGAGATTCCAACTGCCGGTTGCGCTTCAAGAATTTCAATGACTCGTTCACCACAATACGTACCATCCATCCCCGGAGAGAGCCTTCACCCCTCCACTCGAAACCGTGAATGGAAGTGAATATCTTCACGAAACAATCCTGAAGGACGTCTCTCACATCGTCCATACAAGCCACATAACGGGAACATACGGCTGTGAGGCAACCCGCATAGCGACAATATAATAATTTCATCGCTACACGGTCGCCCCGCTGTATATCTCGAACCAAATCCTGTTCGCCTCCGTTTCCGATACGCGTCATTCTGAACGAACGGTTATCTGTCCTCCAACACTATCGTAACATACCTCCTCTTTGCATTTGCTCTATTTGTCTGGCTACGTTTCCTGTCTTTTTACGGGTACAATAATCGAATTCCGCTGTTCTCCTCCCCCGAAACGACTGCCAAACCAACGTCAGTTTGACCGTACGACCTCCGGTATCGGGAAGCTTCCCTAAATCAAAGGCCACAAGCGCATCGCTTCGCCAACTCCCCGCATCTCCGCAAGCATCGTGACGAAACTCCACCTCATAAGGATTCTCCGGATTACCTCCGGTCAATAAATTCACCTTATGGGCAATCCCCCTATTGCCCCACAAAGTAGAGAAACGCAGCGTCAGATAACCGTCTTCTGCCACAGTCACCCAATCATCTACGATATCCACTGGGTCATTCCCATACAGCGAATCGTTCACCAAAGCAGAATCCGGAACCGTTTTTTTCGTCAGAATGCTGTCCATCCAGTTTACATAGACCGCACGCGTACAGAAATGCTTTTCCCCATCTACGTCCGTAAAATAAACCAAAGCCCTCACTTCCTTTTCTCCGAAAGGGGAAGAGGACAGATTTACCGGCCAAAGCGTAGTCTCATCGTCCAACTGCAAGAAACAGGAATCCGTTCCGCCCTTGACCGTCACCAAAGCATTCGGACTGAGATAAGGATACCATACATAAACCTCGTCATCATCGTCCGAACAAGACTGAAACAAAACCGGAGCCGCCAACAGGCAGGCCAACACCCATAAGGCATGTACTTTCTTCATTTTTCATCCAATTTAAAAATCCGACATTCTGTTTATCAAACCGCGAACCGGCCAAATCCTTGCTCATTCCGATGAAAAATAACGTTAAAAACCAAACATAAAAATAGGGATGTACCATTGGTATCTGATACATCCCCTGATATTCTCCATACAAGAACTACTTGTTCTTATAATTCTTTAAGCCGGTCTGCAAGAAATCTATATACTTATTGACATCCTCGTCGTACGAATATGACTTGTTCAACGGCTTGCCTTCGTTGTCGAGCAATACATAGAACGGCTGGGCATTGGCCCCGAACTTACTGCGTTGCAAATAGCTCCATTTGTCACCTACCGTACGCAAAGTACGTTCCTGACCGTTCTCTGTCACCTTAATAGGTTCCGGCAGCTTGGTCTTCTCATCCACATACAACGTGATTAGCACGTAATCGTTCTGCATGATATCCGCGACCTTCTGGTCGGCCCACACAGCCAGCTCCATCTTGCGGCAGTTCACGCAACCGTATCCGGTAAAGTCTATCATCACGGGCTTACCTTGCCTGCGCGCATATTCCATCCCGGCATCATAATCCATGAACTGAGCCTTCACCTCGTTCTCATAAAGGTTGAAGTCTTGCGTGCTCATCGGAGGCGAAAAGGCACTGATAGCCTTCAGCGGCGCTCCCCACAAACCGGGAACCATGTAAATGGCAAAAGAGAAGGAAACCAAAGCCATGAAGAAACGGGTGACCGACGTACGATGATTGACCACGACATTACCGGACTCATCATATTCATCTTCATCGTGCGGAAAACGCAGCCAACCGATAAGATAAGCACCCAACAAAGCAAAAATCACGATCCACAAACTCAGGAAAGCCTCGCGGTCGAGGATATGCCAACCGTAAGCCAAATCTGCCACCGACAAGAACTTCAAGGCAAAAGCCAATTCCAAGAAACCGAGCGACACCTTCACACAATTCATCCAGTTACCGGATTTCGGCATCGTCTTCAGCCAAGCCGGAAACATGGCAAACAGGGTGAAAGGCAAGGCCAAGGCAATGGCAAAACCCAACATGCCGATGGTCGGGGCAAGGATACTGCCCGACGTGGACACTTCCACCAACAGAAAACCGATAATCGGCCCCGTACAAGAAAAAGAGACCAAAGCGAGGGTGAAAGCCATCAGGAAGATGCTCAACAAGCCCGTGGTCGACTCCGCCTTGCTGTCTACCGCATTGCTCCACGAAGAAGGCAGCGTAATCTCAAATGCCCCGAAGAAACTGGCGGCAAACACCAACAGCATCAGGAAGAAGAAAATATTGAAAACGGCATTGGTAGACAAGGCATTCAAAGCACTGGCCCCGAATATTCCGGTAATCACCAAGCCTAAAAGCACATAGATGACCACGATGCTCACCCCGTAAGTGGCTGCGTCACGAATCCCCTTCCGCTTGTCTCCCGAACGTTTCAGGAAAAAGCTTACCGTCATCGGGATAATAGGCCACACGCAAGGTGTCAAGAGAGCGACCAAGCCTCCCAGAAAGCCCAACAGGAATATCTTCCACCAAGCCTGGTTGGCCGCGTTGGAAGCATCCTCGCCAAAAGCCGCCAACTCGTCGACCACCGGTGTCCAATAATCGCTTGCCGCCACAGCCGCCTGTCCTTGGACGGTCGATGTCAAGGTGTCTGCCACCACAATATTCGTGACCGTATCGGCTTCGCCTATCACAACCTTGCCGTTCTTTTTTTCTTTCCCGGCCGCAAGCGCCTCATTCCCCTTCTCGCTTTTCTCCTTCTTGTCCTTATCGGCCGGAGCCTTGGCCGCCGACTTGCCCGTACCGGTGAAAGCAAACTCCACATTGGTGGGAGGCATGCAATTCTCATCGTTACAAGCCCCATAGTTCAGATACCCTTTCACGGAATAAGTAGCGTCCGTAATACGCATTTTCTGCGCGAAAACAGCCGTATTTTCCATATAGCTGACTTCCATTCCGAAAAGATTGTCGTACGCCTTATGCACCTTTCCACGTGCCGTCAGCTTACCTACCGGCTCCACTCCTTTCTGTTCATCGAAATTAATGGTAGCCGGAGTAGGGCCGCCGTCCGGAATGTCCGTAGAATAGACATGCCAACCCGCTTCCGCCTTTCCGGTAAAAACAATCTCGAATTCAGAGTCAGACAGTTTCTTTTGGGAAACAGAAAAACTTACCGGGTCGTGAAACTGTGCCCAAAGCGGCAAGACCATGACCCATAATAACAGTAATGAGGTTATTTTCTTCATCATCAAGAATAAAGTTTTTAATTGCAAAGATAAAAAAAGTGGGAGGGGTTTAAAAACGAACCGTAAAGAATCTACCTGTTTTTACAGTTTTTTAGTTTTACAACATTCATGCGCCGAAACAAAAAAAGTCTGCCTGAAGAATCCAGACAGACTTTCAATGTTATGCTTTACTGTAAAATTACAACTTCGGACCTGCTGCAACCAAAGCCTTACCGGCTTCGTTACCCGTGAACTTCGCAAAGTTCTTGATGAAACGGGCAGCCAAATCTTCAGCCTTCTTCGTCCACTCTGCAGCGTCAGCGTAAGTGTCGCGAGGATCGAGAATCTTCGGATCAACACCCGGCAACTCCGTAGGAACAACGAAATCGAAGTAAGGAATAGTCTTCGTAGGAGCCTTGTCGATAGAACCGTCCAAGATGGCATCGATGATACCACGAGTATCGCGGATGGAAATACGCTTGCCCGTACCGTTCCAACCCGTGTTCACCAAATATGCCTTGGCACCTACCTTGTTCATCTTCTTCACGAGCTCTTCAGCATATTTCGTAGGATGCAAGCTCAAGAAAGCAGCACCGAAACAAGCTGAGAACGTCGGAGTCGGTTCAGTGATACCACGTTCCGTACCGGCCAACTTGGCAGTAAAACCAGACAAGAAGTAGTATTGAGCCTGCTGGTCGTTCAAGATAGAAACGGGAGGCAATACACCGAAGGCATCAGCAGACAGGAAGATTACCTGCTTTGCGTGAGGACCCTTGGAAATAGGCTTCACGATATTCTCGATGTGGTAAATAGGATAAGATACACGTGTATTTTCCGTTACGCTCTTATCTGCAAAATCAATCTTGCCGTTAGCATCTACCGTTACATTCTCCAACAAAGCGTCACGTTTGATAGCCTTGTAGATATCGGGTTCGGATTCTTTATCCAGATTAATAACTTTAGCATAGCAACCGCCTTCGTAGTTGAATACGCCTTCGTCGTCCCATCCGTGCTCGTCGTCACCGATTAACTTACGTTTCGGGTCGGTAGACAAAGTCGTCTTACCGGTACCGGACAAACCGAAGAAGATAGCAGAGCTGGTGCCGTCCATGCTGGTGTTGGCAGAGCAGTGCATAGAAGCGATACCGCGCAAAGGATTGAAATAGTTCATCATAGAGAACATACCCTTCTTCATTTCACCACCGTACCAAGTGTTGATGATGACTTGCTCTTTTGAAGTCAAGTTGAAGACTACGGCTGTTTCTGAGTTCAAGCCCAGTTCCTTGTAGTTTTCAACCTTAGTCTTAGAAGCGTTGTAAACCACGAAATCAGGTTCGAAATCCTTCAAATCTTCTTCCGTAGCACGGATAAACATGTTCGTTACGAAGTGAGCCTGCCATGCAACTTCCACGATGAAACGCACTTTCAGGCAAGTAGCCTTGTTAGCGCCGCAGAAACCGTCGACAACAAACAATTTCTTATTTGAAAGCTCCTTCACAGCCAAATCCTTCAATACCTTCCAAGCCTCAGGAGTTACAGGCTTGTTGTCATTCTTATATTCTTCAGAAGTCCACCATACGGTGTTCTCAGAAGTAGCGTCTTTTACGATAAACTTGTCCTTGGGAGAACGACCGGTATAAATACCTGTCATCACATTCACTGCACCCAATTCCGTTACCTGACCTTTTTCAAAACCTTCCAAACCAGCTTTGGTTTCTTCCTGGAACAATACGTCGTATGACGGATTGTGGAGAACCTCAACAGTACCGGTAATACCGTACTTACTCAAATCTAAATTTGCCATTTTCTAAAATAATATTTGGTTAGAAATCAATTCACTATAAAAAAACTTCCTTTTTGCGCTGACAAAATTACAAAGAAATGCGTGCATCTGAAACTTTCGGCATATTATTTTTCTTAATTCAAAAACATTCTTCCGTTAAATTTCCCAAAACCTAAGAACCAAAGCTATATTTGCTACACGGAGTTTACATTTTCAAGAAGTTTTTGTTACTTTTGTTCTCAAGTATATTTAAATCCATCCAAATATGAAAGTAATTAACTTTGCAGAGCAACAAACGGTTGTCAACAGATACATGTCGGAACTCCGGGACGTATGCATTCAGAAAGACAGGGCGCGGTTCCGCCGCAATCTGGAAAGAATCGGGGAAGTAATGGCTTACGAAATCAGTAAAACGCTGGATTATTCCGTCAAAGACATACAAACCCCGTTGGGCACGGCGCCTACGCTGTTGTACAACGACCCTATCGTACTGGGAACCATCTTCCGAGCCGGCCTCCCTTTCCATCAAGGCTTCCTGAATGTGTTTGAGGAGGCCGACAACGCATTCGTGTCGGCCTACCGCTTCTACAAAGACAAAGAATGCCACGAAGTGGGCATACATATCGAATATCTGGCCACGCCGGACCTGAACGGCAAAACGCTTATCATCGCCGATCCCATGCTGGCCACGGGCGGAAGCATGGAATTGGGGCTCAAGGCATTCGAGACCAAAGGCATACCGGGAAAAGTGCATTTATGTAGTGCGATAGCCAGCCGAAAGGGCGTGGACTACCTCACGGAAACATTCAAAGACACGGACTATACCTTGTGGTGCGGAGCTATCGACCCGGAGCTGAACGACCACATGTACATCGTCCCGGGACTTGGCGATGCAGGCGATTTGGCCTACGGCGGAAAACTGTAAGAAGTAAAAAAGCATGACGGACGGGGCCTGGCAGAAAGCTGCGCACCGTTCTGCGCCAAACGGTAAATCAATCTCAGGGGAACGATTTTCCAATCTCCTGAGATTGATTTTTCATTTGACGGACAAAAATTTCCGACCTATTGCAGATTGAAAACCAGTACCTTACATAAAAGCAAGCAAATATAACGGATTTTGACAACCGACAGCCCGCCGCCCGCCCATCGAAACAGAAAGACGGAACAAAAAAGGCGGCTGCCCCACGATAAGGAACAGCCGCCTTTTCTTTCCTTTCCCTTTCACGGGGAACTTACTCCTTCACCTCCCAAATATCGTTCGTATAGAGCAGTTCCGTGAAATTGTGATAGGCTTTCTTTTCTTTCACTTCTTCTATCTGCCGGTTGACCGCCTCGTCGTATGTCGGAGCTTCCACATCACGAATCACGCCCAATGCCACCGGAAAATCAGGCCCTTCCATCAGAGCCAACTTCAAGTGCAAGGTGTTGTCCTGGCAATGCGCATCATGCACGAGGATGTCTTTTTCCGTCACGCCGTTCTCTCCTATCTTCACGACCTTCAACCCGAAACCTTCCTGCATCAAGCCGAATTCCTTATTTTCACCGAACAACATCGGCTGGCCGTGTTCCAGATAAATGGCATGCTTGGCACGTCCTTCTTTGGTGTAAACGGTATCGTGCGTCCCGTCGTTGAATATCACGCAGTTTTGCAATATCTCGCACACGGCGGCTCCCTTGTGGGCGTATGCCGCTTTCAGGATTTCCACCGTCCCGGCGGCATCCGTAGCCACGGCACGGGCAAAGAAATGACCACGCGCTCCGAAACATAACTCTGCCGGATTGAACGGGTCTTCCACCGTCCCGTAAGGAGAGGATTTACTGACGAATCCTCTCGGAGACGTCGGAGAATACTGCCCTTTCGTGAGACCATAAATCCGGTTGTTCAGCAGAATCATATTGATGTCCACGTTGCGGCGGACGACATGGATGAAATGGTTACCGCCAATGGCCAGACCGTCGCCGTCACCGGAAATCTGCCACACGGTGATATCCGGATTGGCCACCTTGAAGCCGGTGGCAATGGCGGCGGCACGTCCGTGAATCGTCTGCATGGCATACGTATTCATATAATAAGGCAGACGGCTGGAGCAACCGATACCTGAAATCACGGCTGTCTCGTAGGGAGGCACTCCGATTTCGGCCATAGCCTTGTGCAAAGAAGCCAGAAAAAAATGGTCTCCACACCCGGGACACCAACGCGGCAATCCCTTTTTATAATCTTTTGCTGTATATTCGCTCATTTTCTTTTATTCTTCTAAGTTTGACTATTTGTTGTAAATCTCGGTAAAGGCTGCCACCAACTCGCTCACGACAAAAGGCTGGCCTTTCACCTGATTGAACTGATAGGGCACGAAACCGTCTACTTTCATACGCAGATATGCGGCAAATTGCCCTAAGTTCTGCTCGGCTACCACGACTTTCTTATACCGCTTCAGCACTTCCGCCGTATTGGCAGGCAAGGGGTTCAGGTAAGAGAAATGAGCCAAAGCCACTTTCTTGCCTGTAGCCACCATTTCATCCATGGCCGAATGCAAATGGCCGTAAGTACCGCCAAAGCCTACTATCAGCAGTTCGGCATCGTCCACGCATCCCTGCACCTCCACATCAGGCACCGGGATTCGGGCCACTTTCTCTGCACGCAAACGACACATCTTGTCGTGGTTCTCGGGATCGGTGCTGATGGCTCCTGTCCGGCCGTCCTTCTCCAACCCGCCGAGAATATGCATATACCCTTCTTGTCCGGGTATGGCCCAGTAACGCACTTGCGTGTCGGGATTACGCATGTATGGCGTGTAGCTCCCGGCCATTTCCGGAGTGACGTAAGGGGGACAAATATCGGGATAATCGTTCAAATCGGGCAGTTTGAAAGCACCGGAACCGTTGGCCACAAAAGCATCGGTGAGCAACACCACCGGCGTCATGTGCTCCAAAGCCATCTTCGAGGCATAATAGGCCGCATCGAAACAATTCGTAGGCGAAGTGGCTGCAATGACCGGCATCGGCGATTCGCCGTTGCGTCCGAAAAGGGCTTGCAACAAATCCGTCTGCTCGCTCTTCGTGGGCAAGCCCGTGGACGGGCCTCCGCGC
>ULWO01017111.1_pt1 | contig 9299 bp, 10 predicted proteins | sample 1960421 | NCBI WGS metagenome assembly ULWO01 (sample SAMEA4835814, study PRJEB28245) | human gut metagenome | biome: gut microbiome; material: fecal sample | place: Denmark | collected 2008 | reverse complement strand
TGGTATAGAAATCAAATCGGAGCATGGCGGTGACCGGATATGTGGTGTCCCACAATTCTCGAAATATGTCGAATAAAGAAGTGCTACAACCAGATTGATCACAACACTTTGCTTATATCTCCCTTTCACTCCATAGCACGAATGGGTATATAGCCAGCGTCGAATATCTGACACTCTTTTAAAAAATAATTTCTTTATATAAAAAACGCCCTTACAGGTAGACACCCATAAGACGTTGTTTATATCTGATATTAAATTTCCCCCACATATTTCGAGTGCGTATAATGCACTTTTAACTGCATAGCTATTTACATTACTTAAAATGTAACTTATTTATCTGCCTTTCCACGCAGTACGCAGGATTGGCTTTGATTAGTACAAAAAAATCCTTTCAACAGTTCAGAATACATAGCTCTACCAAACATATTCAAAGGATAAAAACACGAAAAAAAGCCTTTGAACATTGCGTTTTTTTATATGCAATATCCAAAGTTTCTTATTTGTTATAAAAGTGCATGATACCCCTCTAACATAGTGATTTATTAGTGCATTTTATTTCTTCAAAGTGAAATATACACTATGTATGGAGGTGTATAATATGGCTAAATCTAAGAAAATTGATAAAGACATGGGTTTTCGCCTGAAGAAAGCCAGATTAGACCAAAAGCTGACTTATGATGAGTTATCCGAAAAATCCGGTGTTTCATCAAGATATATTAAAGAGATTGAAAATCATGGCAATGTTCCAAGTATCGAAAAACTCGGACAGCTCATTCGTGCTTTACACATCTCTGCCGATCCATTTTTTTATCCAGCGGCTCTGAACGATAATCTGGATTACCAAAGGCTGTTGATTTATCTTTCAGAATGTACTCCTGATCAGATAACCACCATCCTTGCACTTGTGGAAGCCTATCTTCGTACATATAAAACCCATGAAACAGAATAGCAGAAAGATTTCTATTTTTTCTGGATTATTTCTGAATAATTCTGGATAAAACAGGATGGTCAGCTTACCTGTAAGCCGTCCATCCTGTTTGAACTATTTTTCAGTATGCATAAGCAATTCTTTTACTTTATTTCTTTTTTTCAAAATTCCCAATCCTTCAAATATCTGTATCGCATCTATCATTCCCTGATAATACGCTCTTTGTTCTTCTTGAAAATGAGCATGATCCACAATATCCATATATTTTTCCAAAAGCTCCCTCTGTTCTCCTGAAATCTCTGCCAGCAACTTCTCATATTCCTGATTTGCCTTTTTTAATTCTTTAGCTGCATTTTTCGCTTCTTTCGTACAAACGGAATACTCACGCTCTCCTGATTCGCTACGAAGCTCCTCCAATACCTCTGCCACCGTTTCAAATACTTCGTTCATTTTTGTATCCACCTTTCCATATAAGTATTGCATTTTGCAGACAGTATTATCAGTCCTTGCATTATTTTCAACAACTTTATTCTCTTATACTTCATCTTTAGAAGTATATTATCAATAATATTCCGTAAAATCAATCATGTAATACTTCATCTTTAGAAAGTTGGTGTTTGAATGAAGATTTACTGGAATAAGGAAAGTAATTCCAAGAACCTTATCGGACAACGTGTAAAAACACTACGAATCGAAAAACATATGTCACAAAAAGCATTAGCTGAACAACTACAACTTGCCGGATATGAATTCAGTGATCTTACTGTACTTCGTATCGAACAAGGAACACGTTTTGTACCGGATTATGAAGTAGTTGCCCTTGCAGAATTTTTTCATGTATCTTGTGAATACCTCTTGGGTGTCAAAAACGAAAAATAAGCAGTGATCTGTATTATTTTCACAGACCACTGCTTAAATTTTTATTAAAGCGATACCCAACTCCCCATACAGTCTGTATGTACATTGGTTTACTTGGGTTATCTTCTATTTTCTCACGTAGGTTGCGAATATGACTCATAACAATATTGTGATCACCAAAGTATGGTTCTTTCCAGACACTATTGTATATCTGCTCTTTACTGAATACCCTGCCAATATTCTGTGCCAGCAACAATAGTATTTCAAATTCTGTGTAGGTCAGCTCAATCTCTTTATCTTCCCGAACAGCAATTCGTTTCTGTTCATCAATGTAAAGTCCTTCAAAATGAAACTGCCCGTTTTGGACTTCTCCCTGATACAAAATCTCCGTTTCTCTACTCATGCAAGATAAAATCCGATTAATAATATATTCCTCATCATCCCTAAACGATAAAATCAGCACCTTCCCAAAACAGCCACCTCCCATCATGCTTGGAATTGTTGCAAATTACTTTAAAAGTAATTGTCTCAAAGATTCTTATTTTTCATGCAACACCTTCATTTTGCATTCTCTCTAATAATTAATTGTTCTATGTTGGCTATAATCAACAATAGTGAACTGTCCAGTTTTAACAGTGCCAGAAATTGCTTTGTCCACTTCTTTAACCTGTTGAATAATTTCCAATGTGTACCTTTTGACCATTATTTGTTGTAATATATACCTTAACAAAAAACGCAGAACAATATCCTTTTATGATATGATATGCTCTGCGTCTATGCGTCTCGTCTATTTCACTCTAAAATCACTATTGCTAATATATTACACGTCCATTAGCCAAACAGATTTCTTCATGCATTTTTCTACTATCCGTTCTGCAAGAAATGCTACTACTACTGTAATAATAATCATAACTACCAGCATCCATATTGGTGTGATTGCCTCCATGGTATCACCATATGCCTTTCCCATTTCTGCTGCCTGCTCTGCGATCTCCTTGGTACGATCTGTCCATATAACAATTGTGCGACCAAATGGAATTAAAGCTAAAAGAAGATACGAGATACGAACTCCGGCTATTCTTTTATTACCGATTGCACGTCGAATCACATCTGTCATTATTCCAATAAGTAATATCAATCCCCAGTTTAAAATCGTTCCTTCTCCCATAAGAGCGCAAGCACCTGCCACAAGAAACGCAAAAAGTGTTCCGACACCGAACTTTTGCCATCTTGCTGTCAAATACAGATACGGAATACCCGCAAACACAGAAGAAACTAGCGAAGCATATACCCAGAAAAACGGATGAATATATCCCAGACAAAGTGATGCATATATGATTCCAATATATAACAGCGCATACAAAATAGTACCAACAATCATTTTTTTTGAATCTTTCATAGAAATTTTCTCCTGTTCATAACCTTTTTTATTACTCATGCACTTTTCACGATCCATTTCTTTGCTTTTTGCTGCTCCTGCACCATCGCATAATAATGTCCCTGTTTTTTCAACAAATCATCATGTGTTCCCATTTCTTCGATTTTTCCATCATTTAGAACAATAATCTGATCAGCATTTTGAATCGTATTAAGTCGGTGTGCGATTACAAATACGGTCTTTCCTTTCATCAGATGATCAAGTGCCTGATTGATTTTTGCCTCATTATCTGCATCCAAAGAGGCAGTGGATTCATCTAACAGCAAAATAGGCGCATCCTTTAGAATTGCTCTTGCAATCGCAATCCGCTGTTTTTCTCCTCCAGATAAGGTATTTCCACCCTCGGACAACTTCGTTTGATACCCTTCCGGCAGTTTTACAATAAATTCGTGGCAATGTGCCGCCTTTGCAGCCGTAATGATTTCCTCTTCTGTCGCATTCTCACGTCCGGCTTTGATATTATTGTAGATGGTATCAGATAACAGCGTATTCTCCTGAAATACTTCACTGATATATTGCAGAAGTCCATCTGGATTTAACTGTCGTATATCTTTTCCTCCGATACAGATAGTTCCTTTTGTAACTTCCCAAAAACGTGCAATAAGATTTGCTACCGTGGATTTACCGGAGCCAGATGGACCGATCAGCGCCGTAGTACTTCCTTCTTTTGCATAGAAACTGATATCGTGTAATACTTCTGTCTGTAAATTATAAGAAAAGCTTACATGATCAAACGCAACATCAAAGTGCTTTAATATCACCTGTTCTTCTTTGTAAGGAAGCGACTTGGTGTCAAATGCCTGTTCCAAGTTGGATGTTGCAAGTCTAAGTTCCTTTAACAGACCATAAGAATGTTCAAACGCAATCAGAAGTGCTGACAAAGCCAGACTCATGAGCATAAATGCCACAAGCTGTTCGGAAGCAATTGCACCACCTAAAAACAGGTAACTTCCAATCAACAGTACGAAAGGCAGGAGAAAGTTTGCAACGATAGAATACATACTGGTCGGAACAGCGGTTTTTACTTCTGCCTGTACATTTGTTTTTCTGATATCCTCTAATGTATCCGACATTCTTGCGAAATGTGTACTTGTCATATTGGCAGACTTAAACACTTTCATGCCTTTGATATATTCGAGTACGATAGATACCATTTTAGAGGTCAGGTCACGTTTCATTTTTCCATATTTTTCGACCAGAGTATTGCCCTGGTGTAAGATTGGCAGTGCAATCAGAATCACCACACATTCCGCAAGTGCCAGCTTCCAGTTGATAAAAAAGGTACCAGCCAGAATCAAAACTCCCATTACCAGAGTCTTAATGATCGATGGTAAGGTATGTGTCAGTACCAGTTCAAAATTGCTTAAATCCTTTGTCAGCGTCGTAAGCAGATATCCACTGCTGTTCTGATTAAAATAGCCAAGACTTAGCGAGCGGTAATGATTTGCCAGCTGCAATCGCAGATCACTGCACATCTTTGCACCTCTCGAAAAGCACAAAAAATATCCACTTCTATATATGAGCAGCCGAAGGATCACGCTTACCAGGCATACAATTGTATAATTCCGTACAAGTGCACCTGAAAGCGTTCCGCTTAAAAGATGAACCACTGTAAAGTACAGCATCAGATACATCACAAGACTTCCAATCGCATCCAGTGACATCAAAACAATCGGTACGATTAACTGTCTGCCTTTATCACCAATTAACTTCTTAATACTACGCAGCATCCTGTTTTCACTCCTTTCCCACCATTTCTCTGATGTAAGTATCCCACATATGGCTGTATCTTCCTTCTCTTGCAACCAGCTCATCATGTGTTCCCTGTTCCACCGCTTTTCCATCTTCAAAGACCACAATATGATCCGCATTGCGGATAGTATGCAGTCTGTGTGCAATCATAATCGTAGTCTTTCCCTGCAACAGGTTCTGAAGTGCAAGCTGTATCTTGTGCTCATTCTCAATATCTGAATAGGAAGTTGCCTCATCGAATACAACAATAGGCGCATCTTTTAGGATTGCTCTCGCAATGGAAACCCTCTGCTTTTGTCCTCCGGACAGTTTTACACCTTCATCACCGATTTGGGTCAGGTATCCATTTGGCAGACTCATAATAAAATCATCAATCTGTGCTGCCTTAGCCGCCTGTCTTACCTGTTCTTCCGTAGCATTTGTTCCCATCCGAATATTTTCCAGAAGTGTGTCCTCCATAAGAAATACATCCTGGAACACAAAAGCTGTCAGGTCAGAAAGGTTCTCTGCTTTTAACTCATTTACCGGAACTCCTCCGATTTTGATTGTTCCTCTGTCTGCATCCCAGTACCTGCCGATAAGCTGTGCTGCTGTAGTCTTTCCGGCTCCGGATGGACCGACAAAAGCATTGACGCTTCCAGCCTTCAGATGCAGGTCAATATCGGATAATACTTCCTCTCCTTCCTTCGTATAACGGAATGTCACATGGTCAAAATCAATTCCATAAGAGCCATTTTTCGGAAGCTCTTTCTTTCCGCTTTGCATTACTTCCATGTCCATAATCTGCTTCACATGGTCAAGACCACTGCCCAGTTCCATCGATTGCATGGCAATCGTTACCAGATTTAGAAAGGAAGTAAAAAAGCACATGGTAAGCAGTATAAATAAAAGAAATGATGCCACTGATAAAGAGCCTCGAAGATAAAGCCAGCCACCCACAGGCAGGGTAAACAGAATTGCGGAATCCAGTACAACAAGTGCGATTGACAATGGATTGCAGGAGGACTCACACATCTTTATCCAGCAGTCTGTGTATACTTTGAGAGCAGTCCGATACTGTTCAAATTTCTCAGCTGTCAGGTGATACATTTTTATAACCGGCATTACCGTAATAAATTCATTTGCGGAAGCATTCAGTTTTTCCGTATCACCTGCAAATTCGTCCGTCAGATCCGGATATCTGCCCATAAGTGCCATCGGGATTGCAATTCCCAGGATCATGGGAATCAGCATAATAAGTGCCATTTTCCAATTCAGCCGTAGCATGAAAAGAAACATCATTAGCGGTACAACAACAGCCTGTGCCATCTCCAATGTACTATGTGCCAGAAAGTTTTCAATTCTGTCCACATCATCAAATAATGTTGTCTTAATCTGTCCCAGTGCATGCTCCTGAAAATATCCGAGGTTAAACTTTGACATATGTTCTAGTACCCGGACCTTGATTCTATGCATGGTATTAAAGGCTGCAGTGTGGGAACAGATTCCGGCTAATGCTGTAAAAATCGCCTGCAGCACTGCTGCACCAATACCGATTCCAGCCCACTTTAAAATTGTATGAAGTGTTACCTCATTTTTAATAATCAGAAGCAAAATCTGATAGACTACCATATACGGAACCAGGGATAATGCCGAGGATAAAACCGCCAAGAGCATTCCCAGTCCCAATTTTCCACGTTCTTCTTTTGCAAGTGTAAAAACGTATGGTAATCCGATTCGTTTTTGTTCCATAAAACGATACCCCTTTCTTTAATAGTGTAATTTAGATGAGTTACCTCTTTCTAACTACACCTACTTTACTCATAAGAAAGCCAAAAATCAATATCAATCCTGTATTGCTCTGTGCTTTTTGTTTCATCTTGAAAATCCTTGTATTTTCAGCATATTTTGTTGTTTTTCTGCTTCCTTTTTTATAAAATCGTGACTAATAAATATTGGATTGTCACCTTTTTTTAAAGGGAAGTATATGATAGAATACAAGTGTTCAGAGCCAATGAAATACAGCAGATTAACCCAGAAAGGATGAGCACAGAAATGATTCCATCAGTAATTGACTATTTATTACAGCTTCCGGAAGCTATGCACTTTGCAAAGGTTCATGAACTTTGCAGTGATGGCATTTCCTCCTACCGTATGCTTTCCGACTATGGTAGTGGCACTTTCCAACTGATAGAATTTGAAAATAATCTTCTTTTGATTCTGATTGGTGATTATAAGCCCAAAGATACATTTGAGAAAATCACAGAAATTTCAGAAGACTACATGGAAATCAGCCAGTTTGAAACCGACAGCAGTTCATTCAAAATTGGTGGAAGAAAGAGAAATCAGGTTGACAAGGGTATTTATTGCTATCTTAATACCCAAAAGAAAACCTATACCTATTGTGAGGGTGGTAAGTCTGTCCGTTTTACTAAGGTAATCCTCTCCCCTGAATACTTTCAGACTTATTTCAAGCTCCACACTGAAAATACTGACATACTTCTTAGCGCAGCAAGAGATTATCTTCTCAAAAATCCGAACCTGCCAGAACTTAATTTCGTATTTCAGCAGATACGAGACTGCCAAGCAGAGGGAAATACCCTAAAGCTCTATCTGGAGAGTAAAGTCATGGAGCTTCTTTCTCTGGTTGTAAAAGGAATAGAACAGGAGCAAAAACATATTTCTGTAAAACTGGATTATAAGGATATCCGGAACCTGAAAAAGACCATAACCGTAATGAAAAGCGATTTATCTGCCTATCCATCCGGTGATGAACTGGCCCGGATTGCCGGTATGAGTCCCGCACGTTATCAATTGGCATTCAGGAAACATTTCGGAACAACTCCATATGAATATCTCAAAGAAATGAGGCTGAATCAGGCACTACTTTTATTAAAAAACTCCGATTATGGAATTGCCACGATTGCGGCTAAAGTTGGCTATCACAATTCCGGACATTTTGCAAAACTATTTAAAAAGGCATATGGACTTGGGCCAAGAGAATATCGAAATATTCATGGCATCAAATAAGAATGCATTCATAGCTCTAATTGCTGTTTATATACTTGAACTATCTTGATGCTTCACGCTCTGCCTCGTTTTTTGCATACCAGCAAAAAACGATGGATGCTTCCTTCAATCACACCGTTTTTCTCCAGCAGTTTCTGCGCCCGCAACAGACTATACAAGTGATTTCCATACGCACATCTGTACCAATCACAATCTTATCTTTATTCGCGGCTGAAAAAAGAGTCGCCAACAGATAGTCGTTTACCGATACTAGAAGCTTATTGCATAGAGTTTTAACTTCCAACATTTTTCTTTCAGACATACTGCTTTCCAGATACCCGTATGGATTGTCTTTTGCAAACTGTTCTGCAAATTCTACAACCAATTGTAATAGTCCCCTGCCATCGCAAAGAAGATGATGTGTCACAAACAAGATTTGGACACATGAAATGTGCCCGTTCTGAACGAATATATTGTCTTTTCAAATTGTTGTTGCCTTCCCACAAATTAACTATTGCTGCGTCTGATTGATAAAAAATAGCATAAGGAATATTGTTTCTCTGGTTTTTAAAGATTGTGCTTTGCTTTCCATTTTGTGTGATTCTCTCCGGGTTGGCTGGATATTGCTTTTTGATATATTCGAATATTTCTTGTTGATTCATGAGAGGATTCCTTCTTTTTCACTAGTTCTTCTTTTTATTTTGTCGCAATTTTCCCCAGATTACAAGTATAATTTTTTATCTCTCCAATTCCATCAATTTATCACCCCATATCCCATGATGGAGGCATAATCCATCGCATAGTTCCTCTGCCGTACCTGATCACTGGAGTTTCCTTCCACTGTGTAGACTCTTCCACCTTCACATTTTTCCACGATTCCTACATGGTCCGAATTTTCATCATGATCCCAGTCGAAAAAGATGATCATTCCGGCTGTCGGGGTTGTTCCACCACTCTGCCACTTATTCTTTCCCTGAAACCAGGACACTCCGTCACTGCACAATGAGAACTTGGGAACATTCCCACTTGCTATCAGACCGCTTTTGTCCGCACACCAGCTCACAAAACAGGCACACCATTCTACCCGGCTGTCAAATCCATACCAACTCCAGAACTTCTGACCGCCACTGTTTCCAAGCTGCCCCATCGCAACCGATACAATCTGCTGATTACCAAACAAACCAGCAAACAGGCTGCCACCGGAATAATACCGCATCACATGGGGAACGTATTGAGGATCTCCGTAACTGCTCCATCCATGCGAAGCTGCCTGCTGCTGTGAAAACTGCAAGGCATTGGCTTCTGTATAACCGCCTCTTTGCAATGCCCATCCTA
>ULWO01032607.1_pt1 | contig 9316 bp, 5 predicted proteins | sample 1960421 | NCBI WGS metagenome assembly ULWO01 (sample SAMEA4835814, study PRJEB28245) | human gut metagenome | biome: gut microbiome; material: fecal sample | place: Denmark | collected 2008 | reverse complement strand
AGGTAAAAATAGAATTTACAAGCGGAGGTAAAATACGCAATGGAATTGATTGCTATAGCCCGCATGATAAAAGCGAGATACCCAGCACAATAGCTTTGGACGAAATAGAAATCTATTAATTTCCTATTTATATAAGGAGAATTGAATTCCATTGTAATCCGGCTCAAAACCTTGTTTTCTATTTCCTGATTGAAAACTTAGCCGGATGACAATGGAATTTCATTTTAAAAAGCACAACAAACTAAACAGGAAAAATGGTATAAAAATCTGTAATCCGGGTACAATCTTATTTTTTTCAACTCCATACTTTTGTACATAGAATTTATATTGAAAGACTTAAAATATGAACGCTATGAACAAAGTCATTTTACTTTTAATATTCAGTATTTTAACAACAACCAGTATGGCACAAAAAAAGATCAAACAGACAGCAGGACGCGACCAATTAGGAACATTCGCTCCTAAATTCGCAGAACTTAATGACGACATTCTTTTTGGAGAAGTGTGGAGCCGCACCGAGCAACTCGGTCTTCGTGACCGCAGTTTAGTCACAATCACCTCACTCATCAGTCAAGGAATAACGGACAGTTCGCTTACATTCCATCTCCAATCAGCCAAAAACAACGGTATTACGCGTACGGAAATTGCAGAGATCATCACTCACATCGGCTTCTATGCAGGATGGCCGAAAGCATGGGCGGCATTCCGTCTTGCCAAAGAAGTATGGAATGAAGATATCTCTTGTAAAGATAAAGATGAAAAAACAACGTTCCAACGCGAAATGATTTTTCCTATCGGAGAACCAAACACCGCTTATGCACAATATTTCACTGGTAACAGTTACCTCGCCCCTATCTCTCGTGAACAGGCAAGCATTTCCAATGTCACCTTTGAACCACGCTGCCGTAACAACTGGCACATCCACCATGCAACTCAAGGTGGCGGACAAATGCTTATCGGCATAGCCGGCCGTGGCTGGTATCAAGAGGAAGGTAAAGCAGCTGTTGAGATTCTTCCCGGCACAGTGATCCATATCCCTGCCAACGTAAAACATTGGCACGGTGCAGCCGCCAACAGCTGGTTCGCCCACCTTGCATTCGAACTTTCCGGAGAAAACACATCCAATGAATGGTTAGAACCCGTAACCGATGAAGAATACGACAAGATTCAAATGTTGCCTTGAATGAGGCAACAAAAATAATTTGTATCGGTGCAGACTTTATATGTAGAGGCGCACAATTCTTTTACCAAGACACACGTGCGATTTTCAAATAAATTATGTAATTTTGCCGACTGTTTATAATAACCCTTTAAAATATGAGAAAATATTTATTTTTATTCACATTTTTACTGCTATCGGCAAAAAGTTTTGCTCAAGACAAAGATTTCAATTACAAGTTCTACGGACAAATCCGCACCGACTTCTATTACAATAGTCGTGCCAATGAAGAAACTGTTGACGGGCTCTTCTATATGTATCCTAAAGATAAAGTGTACGATGCAACAGGTAAAGACCTGAATGCGACAGCTAATGGAAGCTTTTATACTTTATATACCCGTTTGGGAATAGATGTGCAAGGTCCCAAGTTGGGAAGAGCAAAAACCTCCGCAAAAGTAGAAATGGACTTCCGCGGATCAGGAACAACCTTCTCCACTGTACGTCTGCGCCATGCCTATTTAAACCTTGATTGGGGAAAACCGTCTTTACTGTTGGGACAAACCTGGCATCCGTTATATGGTGACGTTGCTCCACAAATTCTGAATCTGAATATGGGAGCTCCTTTCCAACCGTTCAGCCGTGCCCCACAAATACGATTCCGCTACAAAGCTGGTGATATACAACTGACAGGCGCGGCTATTTGGCAATCCCAATACCTGTCTCAAGGTCCTGATGGGAAAAGCCAGAAATACATAAAAGAAAGTTGTATACCCGAAATCTATATTGGTGCAGATTACAAAAGAAGCAACTGGCTAGTGGGAGCAGGCATTGAAATGATTTCATTAAAACCTCGTACTCAATCGGTAGTAGAAGATGAAGTTTACAAAGTGGATGAACGTGTCACTGCCCTGTCTTACGAAGTTCACATGAAATATACTTCTCCCCTATGGTATGTGGCAGCAAAAAGTATTTTGGGTTCCAATCTTACACAAGTATCCATGCTGGGCGGATACGGTGTAAAATCCACTGATGCCCGTACGGGAGAACAAGAGTATTCCCCCAACCGGAATTCTAGTTCATGGCTGAACATTGCATACGGTAAGAAATGGAAACCGGCTGTTTTTTTAGGTTATATGAAAAATTTAGGAACGAGTGACGAAATAAGTAAAATGTATGGTACAGGAACCAATGTAGACCAATTGGTAAGTACCAGCGCAGAACTAACCTATAATGTGCCTCACTGGAAATTGGGAGTTGAATACAATCTTACTTCCGCATGGTATGGTTCCATGAAAAGTTCTAACGGAAAGATTATTGATACTCATTCTGTTTCAAACAACAGACTGGTAGCAACAGTTTTGTTCATGTTCTGAAAAGTACAAAATAAAGAATATAAAAAAGGCAGCTTTCGAAAAGGCTGCCTTTTTTATATATAGCAGAAAATTAATTATTCACCTTTGATAGCTGCAACACCCGGAAGAATTTTTCCTTCAATTGCTTCCAACAAAGCACCGCCACCGGTAGAGATATAAGAAACCTGGTCAGCCATGCCGAACTTGTTGATACAAGCTACAGAGTCACCACCACCGATCAATGAGAATGCACCGTTCTTAGTTGCTTTTGCGATAGCTTCAGCGATAGCACGTGAACCGGCAGTAAAGTTATCGAATTCAAAAACACCGGCAGGACCGTTCCACAGAATAGTCTTGGCATCTTCAATAGCAGCAGCAAATGCTTTCTGAGTTTCAGGACCTGCATCCAAACCTTCCCATCCGTCAGGAATATTATTTGCAGGAACAACCTGAGTATGAGCATCGTTAGAGAATGCATCAGCAGCCACACAATCAGAGCCCAATACCAAATTCACACCTTTAGCTTTAGCCTTAGCAATGATATCAAGAGCCAAATCCAATTTGTCATCTTCTACGATAGAATTACCAATTTTTCCACCTTGAGCTTTTGCAAAAGTATAAGTCATACCACCGCAAAGAATCAAGTTATCCACTTTATCCATCAGGTTTTCAATGATACCAATCTTAGTAGACACCTTGGAACCACCCATAATAGCAGTGAACGGGCGCTTGATATCTTTCAGGATATTATCAACAGCTTGAACTTCTTTTTCCATCAAATACCCCAACATCTTGTTGTCCGCATCGAAATAGTCAGCGATAACGGCTGTAGAAGCATGTTTACGGTGAGCAGTACCGAATGCGTCATTGATATAGCAATCAGCATAAGAAGCCAAAGTCTTGGCAAATTCTTTCTGAGAAGCCTTCATCGCTTTCTTGGCATCTTCGTATGCAGGATCTTCTTTGTCAATGCCAACAGGCTTTCCTTCTTCTTCAGGATAGAAACGCAAATTTTCCAACAACAGGACTTCACCCGGTTTCAAAGCAGCTGCAGCATCACCGGCTTTCGCACAATCAGGAGCAAATTGAACAGGTACACCTAATTTTTCAGAAACAGCATCGACAATCTGGCTCAATGAATATTTAGCATTTACCTTACCTTTGGGTTTACCCATGTGTGACATGATAATCAAGCTGCCACCATCAGCCAACACTTTTTTCAGTGTAGGAAGAGCACCACGGATACGAGTATCATCAGTAATTTTACCATTTTCGTCCAAAGGTACATTGAAGTCCACACGGACAATTGCCTTTTTATCGGCAAAGTTGAATTTGTCAATTGTCATCATAATCTCTTATTTTTGTTTATAGTGTATAAATACAATCTCGCTTATTTTGGGTGTTGCAAAGTTACTAATATTTTTTATTAGCAGTGTGTCAGGGGGGTAATAATTTTACTTGAAATGAAAAAAGAGGATAAAAAGCACTTTTTTTGAGAAAATCGAAAAAAAAATCATTTTTCCACTAGGGTTGTTTCCAGCTATCCTGTTCTATATACAAAATGCAAAAAGAATGAAAACCGAATTGCTACATAAATATTTCAGAGGAGAAACCACCGAAAAAGAGGAAAACCAGATTGTGGAATGGGTAGAAAGCAGTGTAGAAAACAAGGAACACTTTCTAAAAGAGCGAATGCTGTTTGATGTAACCCTTTTTTCTGACGGTTCGAACATACAACGGAAACCGAAAGGGCATCTGTACCTGTACCCACTGATTGCCATTGCCGCCATGCTGGCTATTGTTTTTGTAATGGATTTGCCACATATGCATAAACCTAAACAACAATTGTCACAAACCATCCGTATTCCAGCAGGTCAACGTGCACAGATGGATCTTCCTGACGGTTCTGTAGTATGGTTGAATTCCCAAACCACACTAACTTATGATGAAAACTTCGGTAAAAAAGACCGTAAAGTCACGTTAGACGGAGAAGCCTATTTCGAGGTGGCACACAATAAGGAGATTCCTTTTTATGTGCAGACAGAAAACATAAAGGTGCAAGTCACCGGAACAAAATTCGATGTATGCTCCTATAAAGGTTCAAACAGTTTTATAGCCAGACTGATAGAAGGTTCCATCAACTTGCTTACCAACAATGCAAAAGAAGAAAAGCCAATTACCAGCCTGACAAAAGGAAAGTATTTCTCAATGGAAAACGGCAAATACAAAACGGGCGAAATGAGTAGTAACAATGCTTTGGCATGGATGCAAGGCATTTATTATTTCGATGATGTTCCGTTTAAAGAGTTACTGGACAAGATTGCTCTATATTATAATTATAAGATAACAGTGAAGAATCCTAAAATCTTAGAGAACTACCGCTGCACTGGTAAATTCAAAGATTTGGACGGCATAGAACATATACTAAAAGTTATACAAAAAGACCATCCGTTTAAATACAATATTGATAACGAACATAACAAGATAACCATAGAATAAAATCACAATAGAAGTTTAACCTTAAAAAATGAACTGTTATGATTACATAAAAACCTTTGAAAAAAGAATCGGAAAGTACCCCCATACTCCCCGATTCGACAGCTAACAATTGACCTTAATCAAATTTATTAACTTAACACATTACAAAGATATGAGAAAAATTTCTTTGGAAGGGTACTTATGCCCAAAAAGTTTAGCTTTTAAACAAATATTACGAACTATGAAGATCACCTTAATTCTTCTGTTAACCACAGCATTCAGCGCATTCAGTATGGATGTACACTCTCAGAACGCCAAAGTCAGTCTGGATACCAACATCATGAAGGTAGCCCAATTGATTTCTGCCATTGAATCACAAACTAATTACCTGTTTGTCTATAGTAAGAAAAATGTAGATCTAAGCCGCAAGGTAAAAATCAACGCAAAAAATAAAGCCGTATCCGAAATTCTAGATGAAGTTTTTTCCGGAACTGGTATCACTTATGTTATGGAAGGTAAAAACATTGTTTTGACAAAAGAAAGCAATATAGCCCGTGAGGAAGTAAAACAGCAAAATACAATCACTGTTAAAGGTGCTATAACTGATATGCAAGGTGAAGCAATTATCGGTGCAAACATTATTCAACAAGGTACCACTAACGGTACAATTACTGATATTGACGGTAACTTTACGTTAGAAGTTCCGGCTGATGCACAACTGGTTATATCTTATATCGGTTATAAAAAAGTCATAATTCCAGTAAACGGAAAGACTAATTTTACCATTAAAATGGAAGATGATGCATTGAAACTGGAAACTGTTGTAGTAACCGCTATGGGTATTAAAAAGAAAGAAGCCTCTTTAACTTATTCCACTCAGCAACTGAATGGTGACGAACTGAATAAAGTAAAGGACGCTAATATGATCAATTCATTAGCCGGTAAATCTGCCGGTGTGCAAATAACAAAGAGTTCATCCGGTCTGGGAGGTTCGGCAAAAGTATCTATCCGTGGTGCACGTTCAGCATTCGCCAGTGGTAACAACCAACCGTTATATGTCATAGATGGCGTTCCTATGCTGAATATCACAACAGAATCAACAGCCACCGTTATGGGAGGTGAAAATGACGGGGTCAACCATGACTCTGGTGACGGCGTTTCCAACTTGAACCCTGATGATATTGAAAGTATGAGTATATTAAAAGGTGCGTCTGCCGCTGCTCTCTATGGCTCCCAAGCTGCCAACGGTGTTATTTTAATTACTACAAAATCAGGGAAAGCCGGTATGTCAAGAGTTACATTCTCCTCTAACCTGACAGTAGACCATGCTGTCAGCCTGCCGGAATTTCAAAACAATTATGGACAAACTGCCGATGGTACCAGCAGTTGGGGCGACAAAGGAAATCTGACAGACTATGATAACGTAGGTAATTGGTTTGGCAATGGTATTACAGCCATCAACTCTTTAACCTTCCAAACAGGTAATGACAAAATGCAAACTTACTTTTCTTATGCCAATACCCGGGGGACAGGTATCGTGGACTCAAATAAGCTTCAAAAGCACAATATTACTTTCCGTGAAACAGCCAGTTTCTTTAATGATCGTTTAAAATTGGACGGAAATGCCAGTTTGATGACACAAACTATCCGTAATACTCCTGCCGGAGGTGGTTATTATCTGAATCCGCTGGTTGGCTTGTATTCTTTTCCCCGTGGTGCCGATCTGGCTCCCTACGCTGAAAACTTTGAAGTTTTCGATACTGACCGCAATATGAACTTACAGAATTGGTATACAAAAAATGAAGACGGCTCATTCAGCGAATGGGATCAGAATCCGTACTGGATAAAAAATCGTGTGACCAACAAGAGTAAACGTTACCGTGCATTAGCTTCTATCAGTGCAAATATAAAAGCAACTGACTGGTTAAGTATCCAGGCACGCGGGAATGTAGACTATGTAAGTGATAAGTTTGACAACAAGATGTATGCATCAACAGCAGCAAACATTGCCGGAAAAAATGATGAAACAGGGTTACCTAACGGACGCTATGTATGGTCGGATGAACAAAACTTCCAAGTATATGGTGATTTCATGGCCATGTTCAACAAAACCTTTAGTGATTTTTCCATCAATGCCGCATTAGGAACCAGCATTAACGTCAGCAAAGCCAATTCTTTAATGATCGACTCCAAAACAGCATCTTTATATCGTCCTAATGTATTTACCGTTTCCAATATCATATTCTCTTCAAAGGGATATATCAACCAAACAATTGATGCGAAACGTACTATACAATCTTTATTTGGTACAGCACAAGTGGGTTGGAAAGATGCTATTTATTTAGATATTACAGCACGTAATGACTGGTCTTCCACCCTGGCAAACACAGAAAGTATGAAAAATGGATTTTTCTATCCGTCAGTAGGTTTGACTTGGATTATGAGCAACAGCATCAAACTACCGGAATGGATCAATTTTTCAAAATTCCGTGGTTCATTTGCACAGGTCGGCAATGACCTTCCCATCGGCATCACCAATTTAGCTGATATCATTCAATGTGGTGGAAGTATCCAAACAAACGATATAGAACAACGTGGTGATTTGAAACCGGAAATCAGTACTTCCATTGAATTCGGTACAGAATGGAAGTTTTTCAATAATCGTTTCGGAATTGACTTTACATGGTATCGTACAGATACAAAGAACCAACTGTTAAGAGTAGCCAATCCGGCTGGTTCACTTTATGCGTTCCGTTATATCAATGCAGGTAAAATTCGTAACACTGGTATCGAATTGACACTAGAGGGTACTCCTTTGATGAATGAAAATTTCCGTTGGAAAACCGCTGTAAACATGTCCATGAACAGAAACAAAGTTGTTTCCTTACACAAGGACTATAAATCATTCCGCTACGGTTCTGAAGGATTCTCCATGGCTTATGACATGTGGGTAAAAGAAGGTGGGAAACTGGGAGATATTTATGGAAACGGATTCGAAAGAGATGAAAATGGTAAGATTAAATTAAACGAGACAGGAAATCCAATCAAAGTAACAGGTAACAATACTTTACTAGGCAATGCTAATCCTGATGCTTTATTAGGATGGAGCAATACCTTTACTTACAAAGGATTTACTTTGTATTTCTTGATTGATGCACGTATCGGAGGAGATGTCATGTCATTGACACAAGCACATCTTGACGCAATGGGAGTCAGCAAAGAATCCGGAGAATCCCGTGATCGCGGTTATGTGGAATATGAAGGCATCCAATTCAAAGATGTTCCTAACTTCTATGGTACAGTCGGAGGACGTAACGGCATCTCAGAATACTATATGTATGATGCAACGAATGTACGCTTACGAGAATTGACACTAGGCTATTCATTCCCGGAAACCCTCCTTGCCAAAACCAAATTCATCAAAGGATTAGATCTCACATTGGTTGCACGTAACTTATTCTTTTTGTACAAAGATGCTCCATTTGACCCGGATGCAACTTTATCAGTAGGTAATACTCTGCAGGGCGTTGATGTTTTCGGCATGCCGACTACACGTAATATTGGTTTCAACGTTAAATTTACATTCTAATTTTAAAACAAAGACATTATGAAAAGTTCAAAATATATTTCAATTTTATGCGTGGGAAGCCTTCTGAGTTTAGCCTCATGCACAGACGGATTCGAATCTGACAATAAAATCAACGGTAGTTTTGATGATACTGTAAAAGAATATGATTTCCAAAAATACACTACTAACTTTGAGACAATTCAAAAAGGTATTTATTTTAACTACGACTGGGGAGAAGGCACCACTTGGCCTTGGCAGACATTCCAAAACTTGAATCATGATATGTTCTCAGGATATTTTCATGATTTTGCCTCCAAATTCAGCGATAAAAATACAGTATATGCATTAGAGGCCGGATGGACAGCCAGTGCGTGGAATTATACTTATAATTATATATTTCCAGTAGCCCATAAATCAACATTAATTACACAAGATGAAGCCAAATACAAACATTTTTATGGTGCAACCCTTATTTTAAAAGTAGAAGCCATGCACCGTATAACTGATACTTATGGCCCTATTGTCTATTCTAAATTCGGAAAAAACGAAACAAACTCTGTTGATACCCAGGAAGAAGCTTATAAAGCATTCTTTGATGATCTGGATAAAGCTGTAGACGCATTGGATACTTATTTGAAAGAAGGCGGCAAAGAAGATGGCGTGAAAAGCATTAATATGTGCAATTGTCCTACAGCCAGCAGATGGATAAAATTTGCCAATTCATTACGTCTTCGTCTAGCTATGCGCGTATCTAATGTA
>ULWO01013028.1_pt1 | contig 9394 bp, 8 predicted proteins | sample 1960421 | NCBI WGS metagenome assembly ULWO01 (sample SAMEA4835814, study PRJEB28245) | human gut metagenome | biome: gut microbiome; material: fecal sample | place: Denmark | collected 2008 | reverse complement strand
AGACCCCGACGGTCGCAACACCGAGCAGCACAACCGCGGCGGCCGCGGCAATCCGCTTCACATGGATCTTCCACTGCGGTCTGCGCGCTGCAGTCGTCCGGCCACCTTCGGTACCGGCCATACCGGCCGACACCTCGGGCCGCACACCGCGCAACTCGGCCTCAAGCCGCGCCCAACCGTGTTCCGGAGGGGGAAGCTCGGCGTCGCGGAGCGCATTCCGCATGACATCGGTCCAATCCTTATCCTGTTTCATAACTCAATGTGTCTTCAAATAGTCGCGGATTCGCCGCGCCAGCAGCGTCCGCGCCCGGAAAAGCTGCGACGAAGAACTTTTCTCGTTGATTCCCAGCATCTGCGCGATCTCCCGGTGCGAATACTCTTCGATGCAGTAGAGGTTGAATACGGCCCGGTACCCGTCGGGCAGTTCGCTGACGAAGCGCATCAGCACATCACGCGGCACCCGCGACGCCTCCTCGGCTGAGGGCTCATCCGGAAGGGCCGCAGCGCGCCCCTCGTCGAGTTCGACGCATCCCAGCCGGTTACGGGTCCGAAGCCATTCGAGCGCCACGTTTACGGTGACACGCTCCATCCAGGCCCTCAATGATCCCGCTCCGCGGTACTCGAACTTCGAGAAGGCGCCGTAGATCTTCAGAAACGCATCGTGGAGCAGGTCCTCGGCCGTGGCCCGGTCGCCGGCATAGCGCAGGCACACCGCAAGCAGGCGCCCGGCATAACGGTCGTACAACTCCCGTTGGGCCGCGCCGTCGCCGTTTCTGCACCCTTCGGCCAGTGTACGCTCCTCCATTTGCATTGTTGAATTCACCCTTATAAACAACGGCTCGACCGGAATACTGCACGGCCAAGAAAAAATTTAGCCCCCTGCGCAGTATTTTCCGAGGGTCGGCATTTTATCTTGCGAAAGTAACAATAATATCGACAAAACAGGACAACCATGAAAAAAATCCACATGCTCTGCTCGCTGTTTGCCGCACTCTGCCTCACGGCATTCACGGGCTGCAACGACAACGACGGAGACTACCCCAACGTCTACGGTCTGATCACCACGATCCATGCGATCGGCGAAGGAGACGAGACGACAGACTACTATTTCGAGCGCGACAACGGCGAGACGCTCTACCCGAGCGAGCGGCCCTCGGGCTTCGAGGCCGAGGACAACCGTCGCGCGGTGATCTACTTCGACCTGCTCGAGGGCGCCGTCGAGGGATACGACTACAACATCCGCCTCTACCGCGCGGAGAAAATCTTCACCGGCACGTCGCAGGTGGTCACGACCCAGGAGGAGCTCGAGGCGCTGGGCGGCGACAGGACGGGCTTCAACCTGCAGACCTTCAACCTCACCCGCAAGTGGCTGACCTTCTATGCACTCTATCCCGTGACCGACAACTCGAAGCACACGTTCGCCCTGGCCGTGGACCGCACGTCCGACGCACCCGAAGGCCGCGACATCGAGGTAGGCAGCGACGGCGCGAGCGAAGAGGGATACCTCGACGTAGTGCTCTGCCACAGCGCGGGCGGCGATGCGGCCGGCTACACGCAGGGTTATTACATCTCGTTCGACCTCGAGCCGATCGCCGGGGAGTTGGAAGGCATGAAGGGCATCAAGCTGCGCATAGATACCTTCGAGAACGGCACGAAATACATCAAGCTCGACCTGCCGCAGGAGAAGTAGCCACTCCTGCCGACAGGCTCTCCGGCCCGCATGTGCGGGCCGGATTTTTTTGTGCACCACGCCGCCCGTGTCGGGAAAAATCGCTATCTTTGCGACATGTCAATCGTACGCAACACCGAGAGCGATCTCGAATTCGAAAACAGGATCCGCCCGCAGGAACTGGAAACCTTCGCGGGCCAGGAGAAGATCGTCGAGAACCTCCGCATCTTCATCAAGGCGGCACTCATGCGCGGCGACTCGCTCGACCATGTGCTGCTGCACGGCCCCCCGGGACTGGGCAAAACCACGCTTGCGAACATCATCGCCAACGAGATGGGCGCCCAGTTGCGCGTCACGTCGGGCCCCGTGTTGGACAAGCCGGGCGACCTGGCCGGCCTGCTGACCAGCCTCAACCCGGGCGACGTGCTCTTCATCGACGAGATCCACCGCCTCAGCCCCATTGTCGAGGAGTACCTCTACTCGGCCATGGAGGACTACAAGATCGACATCGTGCTCGACAAGGGTCCCTCGGCACGCTCGATTCAGATCGAGCTGGCCCCCTTCACGCTCATCGGCGCTACGACACGCAGCGGACTGCTCACCTCGCCTCTCAGGGCGCGTTTCGGCATTCAGTGCCACCTGGAGTATTACGACGCCCCGGTACTGGCGGGCATCGTCCGCCGCTCGGCCCGGATCCTCGACGTTCCGATCGACGACGACGCGGCCCACGAAGTGGCCCTGCGCTCGCGCGGCACGCCGCGTATTGCCAATGCCCTGCTGCGGCGCGTGCGCGACTTCGCCATGGTCAAGGGCGGTGGACACATCGACCTGGCCATCACCCGCATGGCGCTCTCGGCGCTGAACATCGACTCGCGCGGCCTCGACCGCATGGACAACAAGATTCTCGGCACGATCATCGAGAAGTTCAACGGCGGTCCGGTCGGACTGAATACCGTGGCCACGGCCGTCGGCGAGGAACCCGGCACAATCGAGGAGGTCTACGAACCGTTCCTGATCAAGGAGGGCTTCCTCAAGCGCACCCCGCGGGGACGCGAAGCCACTCCGCTGGCCTACGAACACCTCGGCGTCGCCTCGCCGGGGAGCGACTCGACCCTCTTCTGACCACACATCCGGGACGGTCTTCCTCAAGGAAGACCGTCCCGATCATATCCGCCGAATCCTCAATATGTCCTGAAGAGAGGGGCAAAACAGCCGTTTCCCGCGAAAACATTTGCCCGATTCATCTGATTTTCCTATCTTCGCGGAAAATACAAGGGGGGGGGGTAATTCCCCGAAAACAAAAAACTTACAATCATCAAACACCCCCACGAAATGACCCCGAACCAACCGAACCTTGCCAGGCGGGCACTGTTGCTGCTGTCCGCCCTGCTGCTCCCGGGCAGCTTCCCGCTCCAGGCCGCCAACCCGCACGACGAGGCATCTCCGGCCCGAAACCTGACCAATCCATCCAACCCCGAATCCGCACTCCGGACCGTACCGCCCGAAGAGGAGCCTCTCTCCGGCACGCCCCGACGCAGGGAACACCTTGCCCCGCGCGACCGCGCACAACACACGGTGTTCGCCAACGCCGGCTACCTGGCGATCCTCTCGGCGTTATACTTCGAAGAGAGTTCGTCCGGTTCGCTGAACTCGGGATTCGACCTGATGGCCGGATACAACTGGACCTCACGCCGCGGGCTCGGCGTGGGCATCATCTACTCGGGCGGCTTCATCTCCGCCGAACGGGATGCCGTCAAGCGCACGACCCGCCTGCACTACATCGCCCCGGAGTTCGTCGCCCGACAGCGCGCCGGCCGCCGGTGGCTCTTCCGCGAGGCGGTCGGCGTCGGCTACGGCCGTTACGTGCGCAGCTACGGCGAACGTCGGGGCAGCCGGGGCGGAGCAGGCATCCACGAACGGGCCTCGGTCGAATTCATGCTGACGCGCCACATCGGACTCTCGGCCGAGGTGGGCGGGCAGTGGCTCATCGTCCGTTCGCCGGACGTAGGCGACGGAGCCGAACTGACGCTGAACGGCATCCTGCGGTTCCAATGCAGCGGAGGCATACGCCTCTATTTCTAAAAATATTGTCAATAAATCTAAAAATTCTGCATTTTGCCGGATAATTGTCGTACATTTACCGCTGACACGACAAGGTTTCAGAAACGAAAAAACGGCAAAACAGAATGGATACGAAAAACGAACTCACCGAAGCGGCACTCCGCTACCACAGCGAAGGGCGCCCCGGCAAGATCGGGATCGTCCCGACCAAACCCCACCATACACAGGAAGATCTTTCGCTGGCCTACTCGCCGGGCGTCGCCGCCCCCTCGCTGGCCATTGCCGAAAACGCGGACGACGCATACCGCTACACGGGCAAGGGCAACCTCGTAGCCGTCATTTCGAACGGTACGGCAGTCCTCGGCCTGGGCAACATCGGCCCGCTGGCCGCCAAGCCGGTCATGGAGGGCAAATGCATGCTGTTCAAGACCTTCGCCGGACTCGACGCCTTCGACATCGAGGTTGCGGAGACCGATCCCGAGGCATTCGTCCGGGCCGTCCGGGCCATCGCCCCGACCTTCGGCGGCATCAACCTCGAGGACATCAAGGCCCCGGAATGCTTCGAGATCGAGGCGCGCCTGCGTCAGGAGCTGGATATCCCGGTGATGCACGACGACCAGCACGGCACGGCGATCATCACCTCGGCGGCACTGCTCAACGGCGCGAAACTCGCCGGCAAGGAACTCGACCGGATGCGCGTGGTGGTGAACGGCGCCGGCGCGGCAGCCATCGCCTGTGCGCGGCTCTTCCTCTCGCTGGGCATCCGCCGCGAGAACCTCGTGCTGTGCGACAGCCGGGGTGTCGTCACGACCTACCGCGACGACCTGAATCCCGCCAAGCGCGAGCTGGCCACCTCGCGGCGCATCTCCACGCTCACCGAAGCCGTGGCGGGCGCCGACGTCTTCCTCGGCGTCTCGAAAGCCGACACGCTGACACCCGAGATGCTGCGTTCGATGGCCTCGAACCCGATCGTCATGGCCCTGGCCAACCCCGATCCGGAGATCGCCTACGAGAAGGCCGTCGTCTCGCGTCCCGACATCATCTTCGCCACGGGCCGCTCGGACTACCCCAACCAGGTGAACAACGTACTGGGCTTCCCCTATATCTTCCGCGGGGCGCTCGATGTCCGCGCTACGGAGATCAACGACGCCATGAAACTCGCCGCCGCACGGGCCATCGCCGCCCTGGCCCAGCAGCCCGTCCCGGCAGCAGTCCTGCAGGCCTACCGCCTCCAGCGGCTCGAGTTCGGGCGTTCCTACCTGATTCCCAAACCGCTCGACCCGCGGCTGCTCGCTACCGTAGCCCCGGCCGTCGCCCGGGCCGCCATGGAATCGGGAGTCGCCCGGCGTCCCGTCACCGACTGGGAGGCCTACGCCGAGGAGCTGCGCAACCGCGTGGAGCCGACCAAGTAGGCCATCTGCGGAACGCCCCGGCACACACCGGGCTCCGAACCGAAAAGGGCCCGTCCGGAATCCGGACAGGCCCTTTGCCTTGCAGCGTGAGGGTCATCAACGATTCGGCGTGATGCCGGTGACGACCTGCAGGTTCGGCAGCATGTCGCCGCCCCAATGCGCGGCATCGCCCGCCGCATTCCGGTACAGATCGACGGCAAAGTAGCCGTTCATCTCGCCGCTGGTGTCGCTGCTCCAGCCCCAGTTGCAGTGAATGTAGCGAACCGTCTCCGCAGTCTCCTCGAGCTTCTGCTCCGCACCGCCGTCGGAGGGGACGAACCACAGTTCGGACTTCGTCTCCACATCCCGATAGCCGTCGATGGCCCAAACCTGGCCGCGCGACTGAAGCCCGTCGGCAATCCGCCCCGACATGCAGACCAGCTTGCCCTCCTTCAGGCTTCCGACCACCCGGTCCGCATCGTATGCGGCGACCTCATCGGCCCGAAATCCGAAATGGCGGAGGCATTCGGGCATCTTGCCGAAATCCATCGGCAGGTCGTAACGATCGCCATACTCGAGACCGAGCTGCTGGCCAATCTCCCGGTAGATGCGCGAGATCGCCACATGGTCACCCGGACAGTCCCAGACACCGCACATATCCGTATTGCGGTGCTGGCGGATCTTTTCCCAGTCGAGGTCGGCCGATGCGACCTCGGCGTCGGGATAGGTCAGGTCCATCCGCTCGGGGAAGGAACAGGCCTCCATGATCTGCGCCACGGCTGCAGCAGCCGATCCGGCCGGCGCCAGCGTACCGTCGCTCTTTCTGCAATAGGTATTGTAGGGCCAGGTACGGTAGCCCCACTCCACCGTGATGGCGGGTTCGGCCGATTCGCCGACCGTCCGGGTCTCACGGCTCTCGACACGTCCGGGCACATCGGGCACATCGGCCGTGAAGGGCCGGGCGCTCAACGCCTCCAACTCATCGATCAGAGCGGTCATGTAGAAGAACATGCCGCAGTAGTATCCGTTCATTCCGGGGATGAGTTTCGGATGATACGGTCCGTTCTCCGCCACGGCCAGCAGTTTGTTCACACGGCGGTCCGTCGCCACGACGGCGAATCCGTTGTCGTCGTAATTGAACACATAGAGCAGCGTATCGCGGGCATCTCCCGTCCGCATGTTTTTGCGCACGTAGAAGGATTCGTACTCCACCGTGCGCCCCAACGCCCGGCCCACCTCATCGGCCGTCCGGCGCGCCTCGTCGTAGCGTACCACCAGCCGCGACAGCGCGGCGTCCGACAATCCGGGATCGGGCACTTTCCCGTCCTCATCACTTTCACACGAGACAAGCGCTGCAGCGAAAAAAGCCAGCAGGCCCAGCATCAAGAAGAACTGTTTCATACCACTCGGTTTTAAGGGATTTTTCAGGTATCCAAAGATACGGAAAAGCATCCGGAAAATCCCCCCCCCGCAAAAAATAGTCGTCCATATATCCTATTTGTTCCGTCGAAACGGGAAAAAGTTCATTCCATCGGATATCCCGGAACAGGGCATCGGCCCTGCCGGACTTGATCCGGCAGGGCCGATGCATGGCGACTCGGGGCCTCACGTCGTCCCGCAAACAAGCGTTTCAACGCAGTGCCGACCAGTCCACCTCGTCGTAATCGGGATACTGCGCCGCACTCTGCTTCCACGCCTCATCAGGCTCGAAACGGCGGAACGTCTCCCGCGTAAGGACCTGATAGGAACTTCCGCCGGGCTCCGTGTACTCGGCAACCGACTCCCAAACAATCATCCCCGGAGTGAACGTCTCCAAATCCATCCGGTCGTCCGACTCCCCGTTTGGACCATAGGTCAGAAAGAGCTTCTCGCCCGGCCGGTAATCGAAGGTGCGCGTCTTGCGGTAGGCCGTCGGCCGGTCGGGACCGGTCATGGCCAGGCGGCCATACTCGACCAGCATCGTCCCGCTCTCGAAGAACAGCACCATTGGACCGCCTCCTCCGTCCAGCGAGCCGTCGAACCCGTAATCGAGCGTCTTTTCCCATCGCCCGTCGCGGTATTCGGAACATTCCATACGGGTCTGCTTCCAGTAAGTTCCCTCAAGCCGGTCCGCCTCCATCGTGATTCCTCCGTCGTCCTTCTCGCAGGCGGCGCATGCCGTCATCACGGCAAACATCATGAACAACTTTTTCATACAGGCCTCTATTTAATTAAGCCACACGCAAATATAAAGCAATAAACCGCTCGCCAATTAATAAAATTTCAGCGTCATACGCCACCCGGACAGCGGCGGTAACAGGGTTCCAAGACGGTCAGAATGAGCCGAAGCAGCACGGGTTCACACATTTTCGGCATCAAACAGCGCCGCAAAGGCTTCGCGCGCCATCGGCCGCACCTCACACGACCCGATCCCCGTAGGAAAGACGACATGAAGAATACCCGCCTCGCTCTTCTTGTCCTTGCCGACCTGCTGCAGGAGCTCCCCGACGGCAACCGGAGGCTCGACGGCAAAACCCAGCCGCACAAGCAACGCCCGGATCCGGTCCCGAACCGGCGATGCCAGCACCCCGAGCCGCACGGCGGCATCGGCGACAAGCACCGTCCCCACGGCCACGGCCTCGCCGTGGTTCATCCGATCCGAGCACTTCTCGATAGCATGCGCCAGCGTGTGCCCCAGATTGAGTTTGCGCCGTTCGCCCGCCTCGTGCTCGTCACGCCCGACGATCGCAGCCTTGACCCCGACCGCCGACTCGACGACGCGCCCCAACAGCCCGGCATCCCCGCGCAGCTCCCCGAACGAGCTCCGTTCGAGCAGCTCGAAGAGCGCCCCGTCGCCGATGACCGCCGCCTTGACCGCCTCGGCCAGCCCCGCCCGGAACTCCCGGTCGGGCAGCGTCGCGAGCAGCGACGGGTCGCACACCACGAAGCGCGGCTGGGTAAAGGTGCCGACCATGTTCTTATAACCCGCGACGTTCACGCCGTTCTTGCCCCCGACCGAGGCATCGACCTGTCCCAGGAGCGTCGTCGAGACGAACCCGAAACCGACGCCCCGCATGTAGGTTGCCGCGGCGAATCCCGCCACGTCGGTGACGATGCCGCCTCCCACACCGAGGATGAAGGTCTTGCGGTCGGCTCCCGCCGCGATGAGCCGGCGGCAGAGCTCCTCGACCGTGGAGAGGGTCTTGCAGCGCTCGCCGCGCCCGATGCGGACCGTCTCAAAGGGGGCCAGCAGCTCCCCGTGGCAGCGGTACACCTCGTCGTCCGTAACGGCGATCACCCGGCCTTCGGGCAGCAGATCGGGCAGCAAACGGGCCGCCGGACCAATATAGACATCGCTTGTACGACACACGCTGAATGCAGGCTTCATGCTTTCTCTTTTTTAAGATACCAACAAAAATAAAGATATTTCCCGAGAAATTCTTACCTTTGCGCGACAAAACACATATCTATGCAGAAACTGCGCAACATTGCGATCATCGCCCACGTCGATCACGGCAAGACGACGCTCGTAGACAAGATGATCCTGGCAGGACACATCCTGCGCGACAACTCGAAACAGACCGGAGAGTTGATTCTGGACAACAACGACCTGGAGCGCGAACGGGGCATCACGATCCTCTCGAAGAACGTTTCAGTCATCTACAAGGACTACAAGATCAACATCATCGATACACCGGGCCACGCCGACTTCGGCGGCGAGGTCGAGCGCGTGCTGAACATGTGCGACGGCGTGCTGCTGCTGGTCGATGCCTTCGAGGGCACGATGCCGCAGACGCGCTTCGTGCTGCAGAAGGCCCTGGCGCTGGGCAAGAAACCCATCGTCGTGGTGAACAAGGTGGACAAGCCCAACTGCCGCCCGGAGGTAGTGAACGAGCAGGTCTTCGACCTGATGTTCTCGCTCAACGCCACCGAGGAGCAGCTCGACTACAAGACCATCTACGGATCGGCCAAGCAGGGCTGGATGTCGCACAAGTGGAACGAGCGGACCGACTCGATCGTCCCGCTGCTCGACGCCATCATCGACGAGATTCCCGAGCCAGCCACCGTCGAGGGCACGCCGCAGCTGCTCATCACCTCGCTCGAATACTCGGCCTACACGGGCCGCATCGCCGTGGGCAAGCTCACGCGCGGCACGCTGCGTGCCGGACAGAACGTCACGCTGGCCAAGCGCGACGGCGTGACGATGCAGAAGTGCAAGATCAAGGAGCTGATGGTCTTCGAGGGGCTGGGCAAGAAGAAGGTCGAGGAGGTTCCCTGCGGCGAGATCTGCGCC
>ULWO01043579.1_pt1 | contig 9487 bp, 7 predicted proteins | sample 1960421 | NCBI WGS metagenome assembly ULWO01 (sample SAMEA4835814, study PRJEB28245) | human gut metagenome | biome: gut microbiome; material: fecal sample | place: Denmark | collected 2008 | reverse complement strand
AAGCCGCTCGATGAGTCGAAGGCTGTGGACGCGGTGCGCGAGACCTATTTCAGCGGCCTGCTCGAAAGCCGCATCGAGGACGCCGCGGTGGAGATGAATCCGGCGGTCGATGCGCTGGACCTCGTCGATATTTATGACGCCTTCTCGCTGCTGATGGACACCGACGCGGACGGCGATACGGCAGACGACACCGCGACGGAAAACGGGCAGGAAACAGCCGAAAGCTGAGAAAGACGCAGGAAATGCTGCAAAACTGTTAATAATTTAACAAAATGCAGGAAAAGCGTCAATTTTTGCACGGGAAAATGAAATTTTGCAGTTGATTTTTCATGCGCGCCTGTTGTATAATCAAAACGAAAATGATCCCCTCTGCGGAATACCAAAATTTTTATGAAAAAGGAGATATCCCATGAAAGAACTCTATGTCGTGAATTGCTGCCGTACCGCGGTCGGCTCCTTTGGCGGTTCCCTGAAGAATACCCCCGCCGCCGAGCTGGGCGCCATCGTTGTCAAGGAAGCCCTCAAGCGTGCCAACGTCGCTCCCGAGAACGTCGATGAGCTGATGTTCGGCTGCATCCTGACCTCCGGCCTCGGTCAGAACGTCGCCCGTCAGGTCAGCGTGGGCGCGGGCCTGCCCTACTCCGTTCCCGCCTACACCGTCGGCATGGTCTGCGGCTCCGGCATGAAGTCCGTCATCGAGGCCGGCCGTGCCATCCTCGCCGGCGACGCCGACATCATCGTCTGCGGCGGCACCGAGAACATGAGCGCCGCTCCCTATGCCTCTACCGACGCCCGCTGGGGTGCCCGCATGGGCGACAAGAAGCTCGTCGACACCATGATCAAGGACGGCCTGTGGGATGCGTTCAACAACTACCACATGGGCACCACCGCCGAGAACGTCTGCGACGTTTGGGGCATCACCCGCGAGGAGCTTGACGCTTTCGGCGCTGCCTCCCAGCAGAAGACCGAGGCCGCGCAGGCTTCCGGCCGCTTTGATGCCGAGATCGTTCCCGTTCCCGTCAAGGTCAAGAAGGAGATCGTCGAGTTCAAGAAGGACGAGTTCCCCCGCGCCGGCTCCACGCCCGAGGGCCTTGCCAAGCTCAAGGGTGCGTTCCCGGTCGGCCCCGAGGGCGTTGAGGACCAGATCGTCCACACCTTCCAGCCCACCGAGATCCATGAGGCGGATACCCGCAAGCACGTTCAGCGCGTGACCGCCGGCAACGCCTCCGGCATCAACGACGGCGCTGCCGCCATCGTTCTCGCCTCCGGCGAGGCCGTCAAGAAGTATAACCTCAAGCCCATGGCGAAGCTCGTCGGCTGGGGCCAGGGCGGCGTCGATCCCAAGATCATGGGCGTCGGTCCCGTTCCCGCCTCCCGTCAGGCCATGGCCAAGGCCGGCGTGACCATCGACGACATCGACCTCGTTGAGGCCAACGAAGCCTTCGCCGCGCAGTCCATCGCCGTCGCGCGTGAGCTGCACTTCGACATGAGCAAGGTCAACGTCAACGGCGGCGCCATCTCCATCGGTCACCCCGTCGGCGCTTCCGGCGCCCGCATCATCGTCACCCTCCTGCACGAGATGCTCAAGCGTCCCGAGGCCAAGAAGGGTCTTGCCACCCTCTGCATCGGCGGCGGCCAGGGCGTTGCCACCGTGTTCGAGAAGTGCTGAGAAGCGCCTGCCGACTTCTGAAAATGAAAAGGAGACCTCTTTTGAGGTCTCCTTTTTCTTCTGCGCCCATAAGGACCGCCTTCTTATCTTCCTGCACTGTGCGGCCCGACACACGCGGCCATGTGACCGAATGCGGTGCGCTTGCTTTTTTGCAGTCACTGTGCTACACTGATAAATAGGAGATCATTCCCCTTTGCGGAATCTATTTTTCTTGGAAAGGATACCATATACTATGGATGTGAAAGAAATTCTCCGTCACGTTGACCATACCCTGCTCGCCCCCACCGCCACCTGGGAGGAGATCCGCCAGATCTGCGACGACGGCATCAAGTACGGCTGCGCGAGCGTCTGCATTCCGCAGACCTACGTCGCCCACGCCGCGCACTACATCGCCGAGCAGCAGCACTACGGCTTCGGTCAGCTGCCCGTGTGCACGGTCATCGGCTTCCCCAACGGCTACGTTCCCAGCGGCATCAAGTGCATGGAGGCCGAGTCCGCCGTAGCCGACGGCGCGACCGAGATCGACATGGTCATCAACCTCGGCTGGGTCAAGGAAGGCCAGTACGATAAAATCTTGCAGGAAATCAATTCCGTGAAGATCTCCTGCCACGGCAACATCCTCAAGGTCATCATCGAGACCTGTATGCTCACGGACGAGGAGAAGATCAAGCTCTGCGAGGTCGTGTCCAACTCCGCGGCGGACTATATCAAGACCTCCACCGGCTTCGGCGGGGGCGGCGCGACGCGCGAGGACGTCGCCCTCATGGCCGCGCACATGACCAACGGCAAGAAGATCAAGGCCGCCGGCGGCATCGCCAATCTGCAGGACGCCGAGGACTTCCTCAAGCTCGGCGCGGACCGCCTCGGCACCAGCCGCATCGTCAAGGCCGTCAAGGCGATGGAGAAAGGAGAATAAGCCATGCCCACCCCTCATAACAATGCCCAAAACGGCGATTTCGCCAAAACCGTCCTCATGCCTGGCGACCCCCTGCGCGCAAAGTTCATCGCAGAGACCTTTTTGGAAAACCCGCAGCTCGTCAACAATGTCCGCGGCGTGCAGGGCTACACCGGCACCTACAAGGGCGTGCGCGTGAGCGTGATGGCGAGCGGCATGGGCATCCCGTCCATCGCCATCTACTCCAACGAGCTCTACACCCACTACGGCGTGGAGAACATCATCCGCGTCGGCTCCGCAGGCGCGATGCGCGCGGATATGGAGCTTGGCAGCGTGTGCGCCGGCATGGGCGCCTGCACCAATTCCGACTTCGCCGGCCAGTATGAGCTGGGCGCCACCTACGCTCCCATCTGCAATTATGACCTGCTCGCCGCCGCAGTCGAGAGCGCGAACGAGCTGGGCGTGAAGATGCCCGTCGGCAATCTCTATTCCTCCGACACCTTCTATGACGCGGCGGGCCGCAACGCCCGCTTCGGCAAGATGGGCATTCTCGCAGTCGAGATGGAGGCCGCCGGTCTCTACTGCACCGCCGCCTACGCCGGCAAGCGCGCGCTTGCCATCTGCTCCATCTCCGATAACCTCGTCACCGGCGAGGAGCTTTCCGCCGCCGAGCGGCAGACCACCTTCACCAACATGATGAAGATCGCGCTCGAGGTCGCGGTCAAGATGGAGAACAAAGAATAAGGAGCGTTTTCCCCATGCGAGTCATCGACATTGAAAACATCACCGAGGCCATGCGCGACGACACGCGCTTTGTCCTGCGCTGCGAGGAGGTCTTTCACGACAAGATCAGCGCCGCCGCGGCGAGCATCCTGATGAACAAGAGCAAAAAGCCGCTCGTCTGCCTGACCGGCCCGAGCGGCAGCGGCAAGACCACCACCGCCATGCGCCTGAAGGCGTACCTGGAAAACCTCGGCGTAAAGGTGTGCCTGCTGAGCATGGATAATTTCTTCCTGCCGCTCGCCGACCGTCCGCCGGAGCTGACGGACTGGGAATCCCCCCTATGCGTGAACCGCGACCTGCTCATCGACTGCATCCACCGCCTGTCCGACGGCGAGGAGGTCGAGCTGCCCATCTATGATTTCAAGAGCGGCACCACCGGCAGCTGGTTCAGGATGCAGGGCGACCGCGACGCCGTTATCATCGCCGAGGGCATCCACATGCTCAACCCGCTGATCTTCGACCGCGTGCGCGACATGGCGACCGGCGTTTACGTCGCGCCCCGCACGCGCATCATCACCACGCACGACAAGATCGTCCGTCCCGAGCAGCTGCGCGTGGCGCGCCGCATGATCCGCGACTATCAGGGCCGCGGGCACTCCCTGCGCCAGACGGTCGAGCGCGCCGAGAGCGTGGACCGCGGCGAGCGGAACTATATCATGCCCAATAAGCCCAACGCGGGCATCCACATCGACACCTTCCACGACTACGAGCCGTGCATTCTCGCGCGCTATCTCAAGGAGATCCCCGAGTTCTACACCCAGCTTGACGACGCCTTCATCGACGAGCACGGGCTGACCGACCTCTTCGAGGTCGTCAACTCCGTTCCGCCGCTCAAAACCGATTACGTCCCGCGCGACTCCATCGTGCGCGAGTTCGTCGGCGGCAGCATTTTCCAATACTGAGCAAAGAGAGACCGCGTCTGCGGTCTCTCTTTGTGCGTTTTCACCATGAAAGATTTGCCAAAAATTCACACTTTTCAGCAAATATGACTTGCCCTTTTGAAAAAACCTTGCTATAATACGCTCGATGTCATGTCCATGATATGATTTCAAAAAATTGTAAGGAAGGTTTGCACTATGAAGAAGTTTTTTGCTCTGCTTCTCTCCCTGGCTATGGTCCTCGCGCTCGTAGCCTGCGGTCAGAAAGATCCCACCCCCGACACGCCCGATACGCCCGACGATCCCCAGACTAAGGTCGAGTACAAGGTCGCCATGATCACCGACTACGGCGACATCACCGACCAGTCCTTCAACCAGACCACCTATGAGGCCTGCAAGGCGTTTGCCGAGGACAACAGCATCGAGTTCAGCTACTTCAAGCCCGCCGGCGATAACACCGCCGACCGTGTCGCCATGATCGAAAAGGCCGTTGACGAAGGCTTCAACGTCATCGTCATGCCCGGCTATGCCTTCGGCGGCGCCATCGTTGAGGCCGCTCCCGAGTTCCCTGATGTGAAGTTCATCGCGCTCGACGTCGCCGCCGGCGACCTGCTCGAGACCGCCGTTGCCAAGGCGGGCGAAGCCTACGACTACACCCCCGAGAATTGGGACCTCAACAAGTACGTTGACATGAGCAACGTCTACTGCGCGGTTTATCAGGAAGAGCTGTGCGGCTACATGGCCGGTTACGCGGCTGTGAAGCTCGGCTATAAGAACCTCGGCTTCCTCGGCGGCATGTCCGTTCCCGCGGTCGTCCGTTACGGCTACGGCTTCGTGCAGGGCGTTGACGCCGCTGCGGCCGACATGGGTCTCACCGATGTCAAGGTCAACTACATCTACGGCGGTCAGTTCTTCGGCGACGCCGACATCACCGCTGTGATGGATACCTGGTATCAGGGCGGCACTGAGGTCGTCTTCGCCTGCGGCGGCGGCATCTACACCTCCGCGGTTGACGCGGCCAAGAAGGTCAATGCCAAGGTCATCGGCGTTGACGTCGATCAGGCGGGTGTCATCGCCAAGTATGCCGGCGTGGACGGCATGACCGTCACCTCCGCCATGAAGGGCCTCTATCCCGCGACCTACGACACCCTCACCGACGTTATCGTCAACGGCAACTGGGACAAGTATGTCGGCAAGATCGCGACGCTGGGCCTCGTTTCCGGCACCGATCCCGAGGCGAACTACGTCCAGATCCCCATGGGCGACGGCACCCAGTGGTCCGACAGCTTCACGCAGGACGACTATAAGGCCATGGTGAAGGATATGTTCGACGGCAAGATCACCGTCAGCAACAACACCAGCAGCGACGTGACTGCTGCCGACTTCGCCACCGTCATCACGGTCGACGATCAGGGCTCCATCAAGGGCTAAGCGCTTTATCGCAAGTACATACGGAGAGACGGGCAGCCGCCCGTCTCTCTTTTTTTGCCGAAAAACGAAAAAATCATACGATTTTGCCAAATTGACTTTGCTTTATGGAAGCGGGTATAGTATACTGTAAGATATTCATGGTTTCCGTCCCCGCACATCCCCAACGCGGCGGGCCATCAAAACGGAAGGAGGGCGAAACATCTTGGGATCACCGTATGCCATTGAGATGCTCAACATCACCAAACGATTCCCCGGTATTATCGCCAACGACAACATTACACTTCAGCTCAAAAAGGGCGAGATCCACGCCCTGCTGGGCGAAAACGGCGCGGGCAAGTCCACGCTCATGAGCGTGCTCTTCGGCCTGTACCAGCCAGAGGAGGGCGTCATCAAAAAGGATGGACAGGTCGTGTCCATCAAGGACCCGAACGATGCCAACGCGCTCGGCATCGGCATGGTCCACCAGCACTTCAAGCTGGTGGAATGCTTCACCGTGCTCGACAACATCATCATGGGCGTGGAGCCCACGAAGCACGGCTTCCTGCAAAAGGCCGAGGCCCGCGAAAAGGTCCTCGCCCTGAGCGAGAAGTACGGCCTGCACGTTGACCCCGACGCGCTCATTGAGGACATCACCGTCGGTATGCAGCAGCGCACCGAGATCCTCAAGATGCTCTACCGCGAAAACGAGATCCTGATCTTCGACGAGCCGACCGCTGTCCTCACCCCGCAGGAGATCGACGAGCTCATGCAGATCATGCGCAACCTCGCCGCCGAGGGCAAGAGCATTCTCTTCATCTCCCACAAGCTCGCCGAGATCATGGCGGTCGCGGACCGCTGCTCGGTGCTGCGCAAGGGCAAGTACATCGGCACGGTCGAGACCGCCAACACCACAGCGGAGGAGCTGTCCGCCATGATGGTCGGCCGCAGCGTCAGCTTCCATGTGGACAAAAAGCCCGCCGAGCCGGGCGAGGACGTGCTCGAGGTGGAGGGCATGACCATGGCCTCCAAGCTCCACAAGAACAATGCCGTCAAGAACGTTTCGCTCAAGGTCCGCCGCGGCGAGATCGTCTGCCTTGCCGGCATCGACGGCAACGGCCAGACGGAGTTTGTCTACGGCCTGACCGGCCTGGAGCCGCTCGTTTCCGGCTCCGTCAAGCTCTGCGGTAAGGACATCACCCATGCGTCCATCCGCCAGCGCAGCGTGATGGGCATGAGCCACATCCCTGAGGATCGTCACAAGCACGGCCTTGTGCTCGACTATTCGCTCGAGGACAACATGGTGCTCCAGCGCTACTTTGAGCCGGAGTTCACCGACAAGGCGGGCTTCCTGCGCCGCAGGAACATCCGCACCTACGCCGAAAAGCTCATCGACCAGTACGACGTCCGTTCCGGTCAGGGCCCGATCACCATTGCCCGCAGCATGTCCGGCGGCAACCAGCAGAAGGCCATCGTCGCCCGCGAGATCGACAAGGATCCCGAGCTGCTCGTCGCCGTGCAGCCGACCCGCGGTCTGGACGTCGGCGCCATCGAATACATCCACCGCCAGCTCGTCGCGCAGCGCGACGAGGGCAAGGCGGTCCTGCTCGTGAGTCTGGAGCTGGACGAGGTCATGGACGTGCCCGACCGCATCCTCGTGATGTACGAGGGCGAGATCGTCGGCGAGCTCGACCCGAAAAAGACCACGCAGGAGGAGCTGGGCCTCTACATGGCAGGCGCGAAGAGAGATGAGGTGAAGGCATGAAAAAGAATATTTTCAAAAGCGGCGGCTTCCAGTCGCTGCTGGCCTCCCTCCTGTGCATCGTGCTGGGACTGTTCCTCGGCTACCTTGTGCTGCTGCTCATCAATCCCGCGGGTGCGGGCGAGGCCATTCTTACGGTCATCAAGAACTTTATGACCTACAACCGCCCCGCCTCGCAGCTGAAATATTTCGGCAACACGCTCGTCAAGACCGCGCCGTTGCTGATGTGCGCGCTGGCGATCCTGTTTGCCTACAAGGTGGGCCTCTTTAACATCGGTGCAGCCGGACAGTACTGCGCCGGCGTGGCGCTGAGCCTGTACGCGGCGCTCGGCCTCGGCTGGAGCTGGCTTCCGTGTATGCTGCTCGCCATTTGCGGCGGCGCGATCCTCGGCGGCATTTCCGGCCTGCTCAAGTCCTACTGCAACGTCAACGAGGTCATTTCCGGCATCATGCTCAACTGGATCGTGCTGTATCTGACCAATATGCTCCTCACCACGGTGAAGGAGGACGCCAGCCCCTACACCAAGGTGCTCGCACACATCAACGAATCTGCCGTGCTGCCCTCGCTGGGGCTCGGCGCGCTCTTCAACAACAACCAGTACGTCGGTCTCGCGATCCCGCTGTCCGTGCTGATGGCGATCCTCGTGTGGGTCGTGCTGGAAAAGACGAAGTTCGGCTATGAGCTCAAGGCCACCGGCTACAACAAGAATGCCGCCAAATACTGCGGCATGGCGGAAAAGCGCAACGTCATTCTCAGCCTTATGATCTCCGGCGCGCTCGCCGGCATGGGCGCGGCGATGCTCTACCTCACCGGATATGAGCAGTGGCAGTGCTCCACCTCCTCCGTCCCTGCGATGGGCTTCAACGGCATCGCCGCGGCCTTCCTCGGCGGATTGAACCCCATCGGCACCGTGCTCGCCTCGTTCTTTATCCAGCACATCACGGCGGGCGGCGCGTATGTGGATAAGTCCATGTACTGCGCGCAGATCTCCGATCTGATCTCGGCGCTCATTATCTATCTCTGTGGCTTCGTGCTGTTCATGAAGCACGCGATGAATTCCTACGCGGCCAAGCGTGAGGAGAAGGCGGCATTGAAGGCCAGGGCAGCCGAAGCGCAGGCCCGGGCCGAAGCCGGGAAAGGAGGCGATCAGTAATGGTACTGCTGCTGCAATACACCCTGATTTTCGCTTCCGTGCTGATCCTGGTCGCCCTCGGCGGCTGCTTCGCGGAGCACTCCGGCGTCATCAACCTCGGCCTTGAGGGCATTATGATCATGGGCGCCCTCGGCGGCGCGCTGGCGATGCGCTACATTTCGCCCAATGTGCCCGCCATCGTGATGATCCTCGGCGTTCTGGCTATTTCGGCGTTGGTCGGCATGATTTATTCCTGCCTGCTGGCCGTGGCCTGCATCAACTTCAAGGCGGACCAGACGCTTGTCGGCACCGCGCTGAATCTGCTCGGCACCGCGGGCGCGACGGTCATTGTCAAGGCCATCAACACCGCGGCGAATCCCGATGACGTTTCCTCCATCGTGCAGTATGCCGGTGCGAAGAAGGCGTTCACCGTCAATCTCGGCTCGTTCGAGTTCAGCTGGTTCATGCTCGTGACCGCGCTGCTGCTCGCCGCGTCCTACGTCCTGCTCTATAAGACCCGCTTCGGTCTGCGCCTGATGGCGTGCGGCGAGCATCCGCAGGCGGCGGACAGCGTGGGCATCAACGTCTACAAGATGCGCTGGGCGGGCGTGCTGATCTCCGGCTTCCTTGGCGGCATCGGCGGCATCGTGTTCATCACCGCCGGTGTTTCCGAATGGCGCTTTGAGTACGGCGTGGCAGGCTTCGGCTTCCTGTCCCTCGCGGTCATGATCTTCGGTCAATGGAAGCCCCAGCGCATCGCGCTCGCAGCGCTCCTCTTCGGTCTGTTCCGCGCGCTCTCGAATGTCTACATGGGCTTTGGCTTCCTCACGGCGATGAACATTCCCAGTCCGGTGTACAACATGATGCCCTACATCATCTCTCTCATCGTGCTGGCGTTCACCTCCAAGCGTTCCCGCGCTCCCAAGGCGGAGGGCATCCCCTACGACAAGGGCCAGCGCT
>ULWO01044057.1_pt1 | contig 9631 bp, 6 predicted proteins | sample 1960421 | NCBI WGS metagenome assembly ULWO01 (sample SAMEA4835814, study PRJEB28245) | human gut metagenome | biome: gut microbiome; material: fecal sample | place: Denmark | collected 2008 | reverse complement strand
CAACCGGTAACGGCTCGGCGGCCTGCGCCTTGACGGCAGGCACTACCCTACTTACAAGAGCATCGCTCTCGCTTTCAATTACATTACTCAGGCTCTCGGCCTTAGGAGTAGCAAAAGCAACTACGGCTAAAGCCGCAACCGGGATGGCAACGAGCATACGCGCGCGGCTCCACGGATTTGATTTCTTTTTTAGCATCATAGTAATTCGTTTTTTAAGTGAACTTTGGTTTAGATTGTTTGCCATTGAAAAGAGCTTGTCGCCCACCGCCTTGCGTATCAGCAGCAGCTGGTAGTCGGCGGCGTTGACGCCCGAAGAGAGCACCCGGCTGTCGGCCTCATACTCGTGTACGCACTGCAGTTCGGCCTTTAGCAGCCACGCGGCAGGGTTGAACCACTGGAAAACGATGAGCAAATCGCACAGCAGTATGTCTACCGAATGGCGGGCGGCGACGTGCGCACGCTCGTGTACGAGTATGTATTCGGGACTGTCGGCATAGTCTTTCTCGCTGATGACGATGTTGCCCATCCAGCTGAACGGCGACACGTCGCCGCTGACAACGACCACCTTCACTCCGCCGTCAGTACTCACGTGGCGGCCGCCGCGTATCATACGGCGCAGGCTGAAGAGCGACCACACCTCGCGGCAGAGGAAGAACGCCACGCCTGCCACATATATAAGGAAGCACACCTGGGCCACAGTGACGGTGAACGCCGGGGCGTCTTCGGCCACTGCCTGCATCACAATGTCCTCAACCACCACAAAACCACCGGCCGCGGCAGGCGCATCCTCAACCGTGAAATGCACCAACGGCAACAGCAGCGACACAGCGGCCATGCCCAGCAACACCGCCCGGTTGAAGCCGAAAAACGTCTCGCGGCTCAACAGCAGCTTGTAAACGAGGTAGAACGCGACGAGGCAAAGCGCCACCTTCAGCGAGTATATGAAAAACAGTCCCATAGCAATTTATCGTTTTATCAATATCAAAAATCATTACACAGCGTGCCAACATGTCGCCAACAGACAAGGCATTCGGCTTTAGCTTCTTAGCGAGCGCAGCGAGCGAAATTCCTTTGAGTGAAACGAAAAAATTTCCTTAACTTCTTTAACTCCTTAATACTACTCCGCGAATGCGGCCTTGATGGCGGCCAGCATGTCGGCACGTTTGCGCTCGTTGGTGCCGATGGTTATCCTCCTTATGCGTCCGTCCTTGCCCACAAGCACCGTGGCCGGCACCTGTTTTACGCCGAACATGGACCACAGGGTTTCGTCGCCGGCTATCTGGACGAAGCGGAAGCCGCGCTCCTCGACGATTGGGCGGATGGCGGCCGCACGGTCGAAGGTAACTGCAAGGAATGCCGCTCCGGGGCATTCGTCAATCCAGCGGCTTATCTCGGGCATCTCCCTCTTGCACGGGCCGCAGCCGGTATGCCAGAAGTTGAGCACATACGGGCGGCCGAGCAGGCTGTCGTTGCTCCACACGCGGCCATCGACATCCCTCACGCTGAACGGCTTTACCATGTCGCCCACGGCCATGTCAAGTCCGCTGTAATACTTCACTACAAGCCGGTTGAACTCCACATCACTGTCGGCGGCGCGCCGTAGCCACTCCTCCGCGTCGGCAACCTTGTCGTTTGGAATTGCCAACAGGCTGTCGGCGGCGGTCAGCACGGCGTCTTTTATCACAATGGCGTGGTTGCCCAAGCCGTCGCCTATTAAGGCCGTTTCAAGCTCCTTGTCCTCCAAATGCTCAGGAAACTCGCTGAAAAACATGCCGTTGATGATGTAGCCCGGCATGGTTTTCTGTCCGTAAGCCTGCAAGCCGAGGACGCAGGCCAATGCCAACAACAAGCGTCTCAACATGTTTTACTTTCCTTCCTCAACCTTTTTTATCATCTCGCGCAGGTCGTCAACGGATATTTTCTCTTCCTTCACAAGGGCGGAAACTACGCCGAGGTACGACTTGTTGAAGAACTTGTTTACCACGTTTCCGAGCGAACCGCGGCGGTAGTCGTCGCGAGAGAGCACGGGGTAGTACTTGTAGCAGCGCGGCGTTATGGCCTCGTGGGCGAGGAAGCCCTTGTCTTCAAGTATGTGTACGAGCGTAGACAGCGTGTTGACATGCGGTTTCGGGTCGTCATACAGTTCCTGAAGCTGGCGTATGTGCATAGCCCCCTTGTCCCAGTAGCGGTTCATAATCTCTTCTTCGCGCGGTGTTAGTGTTTTCATCTTCTTTGTGTTTTATCAGTTCTGTACAGTTCTATGTTTTCACACCGCAAAGTAACTAAAACTTTTAGTAACCTCCAAATGTTTTATGGTTAATAAAACTAAAAGCGATAGTTAATTAACTGTTGCAGGGTCAGGATATTGAGAGTTGAGAATTTAGAATGGATAATTATGATTACCTTTGCTAACAGGCGGCCTCAAAGGTAATCATAATTATCCATTCCAAATTCTCAACTCTCAATTTAAAACACGGCAAATTGCAATGCAAAAGGCCATTACGTCCGTGCGGATTTGCAATCCGCACATGGTAATTTGCCATTATGGATTTGTAATCCACCGTAAAGTCAAGCAGAAAGTTACAGACATCCAGCAGTCAGATTTTCAGCTGTTACAGGATTACAAATCCGTTATCATACCTTGTGCGGATTGCAAATCCGCACGGACGTAAGCCTTAATAAGCACAGGTAATCAAGCTCCCTCCCTTCGGGAGGGCTGGAGTGGGTCTGTTTTTTTAATTAAGAATGAAAAATTAAGAATGAAAATTATGATTACCTTTAAGGTCGTCTGTTAGCAAGGCAAATCATAATTGTCAATTCACAATTCTCAACTCTCAATTCAAAACACGGTCAATTGGGTTGTAAAAGGCCATCTTTTGCCCTCTAAAAGGCCACCTTTTGCAAGCCAAAACACGGCCTTTTACAACGCCGCTGATTATCAGCCAATTACAGAGCCGCCACAAACCGCCAATCAGCAAGGCATCTGTCAGCTAACTCCAGTCAACGTCTGATAACTCAATGAAGCAATATTACCGCCCCTGGCACGTTATATATACGTATGCAGTGGACAGACAGGATACGCCATGTGAAAATCATCCTCGTTGTGGCGGCGGTGCTCATAGCCGTCGCCTCGCTAATCGTGTCTAACTCGCTCGTGCGCGAACTGAAGGCCGAAGAACACAACAAGATGGAAGTGTGGGCGGAAGCCATGCGCTCGCTCAACATGGCCGACGAGACCACCGACCTGAACTTAGTCCTGAAAGTAATCAACGAGAACAACACAATACCCGTAATAGTGACCGGGGCAAGGGGCGAAGTGCAGATTTACAGGAACGTAAGGCTCGACGGACGGACGCTCGACGACAGCCTGCGGCTGGCCGAGGCCGTCGGCAAAAGGCTGCACGCCGAAGGACGGTACATCAGGATAAAGCTGGGCGAAGGCGCACACGACGGCTACATCGACGTGTGCTACGACGACTCGGTGATGCTGCGACGGCTCGCCGCCTACCCCTACATACAGCTCGGAGTGGTGATGCTCTTGGTAGTTGTGGCCATCTTCGCCCTGCTTACATCGAAGAAGGCCGAGCAGAACAAAGTGTGGGTGGGACTGTCGAAAGAAACCGCCCACCAGCTGGGCACGCCCATATCAAGCCTCATGGCGTGGACGGAAATACTGAAAGAGAGCTATCCCGACGACACGCTCATTCCCGAAATGGACAAGGACGTGAAGCGGCTCGAACTGATAGCCGACCGCTTCTCTAAGATAGGTTCGCTGCCCGAACCCGTACCGGCAAGCCTTAACACGGTGATGGAGCACGTCATAGAGTACATGGAACGGCGCACTTCGCAAAAAGTAAGGTACGTAAAAGACTTCCCCGACGGCGACATCGTGATAAGGATTAACGCCTCGCTGTTCGAGTGGGTGATAGAAAACCTGTGCAAGAACGCCGTCGACGCGATGGAAGGCAGCGGCACGATAACCCTCAGGATATGGCAGAACGCTGACAAAGCCGTAATCGACGTGAGCGACACGGGCAAGGGAATACGCAAGAAAGACCTGCGCAACGTGTTCCGTCCGGGCTTCACCACAAAGAAGCGCGGCTGGGGACTGGGCCTCTCCCTGGCAAAACGCATTGTAGAGGAATACCACAAAGGCCGCATATACGTCAAGAATTCGGAACCCGGCAAAGGCACAACCTTCCGCATTGAGCTGAGGAGACTATAAGGCAGCACAGGCCGTACCAGACATGCACAAAGACGTTTTTTCATGCGTGTCACCTCATTGTCACCCCCCTATTTTAAGCGTTTCACGTTGCAAACTGTTATTTTTGCGGCGTGAAAACTTTATAATCCAAAAGCACATGAAAAATCTACGCTACATCCAATTATTGTCATTAGCCCTTGTGGCAGGCACCGTCAACGCCCAAACCGGCGGCGACGGCACGGGAGAGACATACCGATGCGACTTCTCGTCATCCGAACAGTTCACAAACGAATGGAGCGTGACAAACCGCAATGGAGACCTAATCCAATGGGAATTCATCGACTGGCAAAACGGCCCTGACGGCAATCCGGGCTGCGCATACTGCCAGACAAACCAGACGACAGGCAACGACGACTTTATGACAACAATGCCTCTGGCACTACAGGCAGGCACAAACCACGTAACATTCTACGCCAAAGGAGTACGCGACGACGGTACTGAGACACTCGAACTGCTCATCGGCACCACGGCGGATGTCAACGAAATGAGCACCATCAAACAGTGGACAATAAACTCAAAGACATGGAAACAAAAAGCCGTAAACTTTGAAATCGAACAAAGCGGAACGTATTACCTGTCACTGCGCTCAACCTCCACCAACGGTTTCAGTACCTATGTTGACGACTTCTCGGCAGGCGTTGGGGCAACAAAGCTTACACCCGAGCTGTCAATCGAAAAAATAGTGAGGCCTTACTCGCAGTGCGACTACTCCGAAACTACAGCCATCGGTGCCGTAATCCGCAACACGGGCAACGGCGACGCACAGCAAATAACCCTGGCTTACACCATCAACGGCGGCTCTCCAGTAAGCGAAACAACAGACAAGACGATTGCCCCAGACAGCTCGGCTACGTTCATGTTCGAAACACAGGCGACATGTCGGCAGACGGTACTTACAACATCAATGTGACGGCCACATGCAATGATGCCACCGCCGAGCGCAGCGAGACTGTAGAACACAAACCGGTGTACGACCAACTGCCATTATACAGCGATTTCACCCAAGGGCCGGGCGACGACTGGCAAGGGCATTCCACCGGCAGCTGGACACACGATGCCTACGGACAATGCTACACCAGCACAGCCCAAGGGACTGAAAACGGACTATATTCGCGCTGCATAAGCATCGACACCCCTGTAAGGCTGACAATCGCTTACTCTGGAGGCATGTTCAGCAACACGGCGTCAATGAAAGTAATCCTCGGCCTGGCCGGCACTGACATTGCACAATGGCGCACCGTGTTCGAAGACAACGCCGTGACAAGAAACGGCGCGGAAAAAGAAATCGAGATAGCAGACATAGAGCCGGGGATGTACACCGTGGCAGTAATCAACACCAGCACGGGTACAGACATACCGCTGAACATCTACCACATCGGCGTAAACGGCATGTACGACAACGACCTGAAAGCCATTGAACAGCACACGGCACTGGCCGTACAGACGCCCACCGAACAATACAACAGCAGCGGAACATACGCCATGACTGTAGTGAACAGGGGAACCGAAGCCGTGAAACGGGCAAACGTATCGATGCTGGCTGACGGCCAGACACTCTTCAGCAGTTGGCAGGACGTAAACATACAACCTGGCGATACGGCCGTAGTGACCACACAAGGGACTATGCCCAAGACCGCCGCAGGCCAGACGGTGAAAGGCATAAGCATGCTTGTGGAAACGGAAGGAGAGATATACGACTCCGACAACGGCATCTTGTTGCCTGACATCTTGCTGACAGACAGCATACTGGCAACCGAGGACATAAAGGACTTTACGCACGGTATCGGCATATCATACGACACCGCCAAGTTCGGCAACGTGTACAGGCTGAACACCGCCGACACGTTGACATCAGTGACAATCGGTCTTGCAGAGGACAAGGCTTACATAGAACGCAACATTGAAGTATCATTATATACACTTGAAGAGGACGGCCGAACCATAGGAAGAAGGCTCTTCCAGACCGTAGCAGAACGAGGAGCGGAAGGCGGACTGCGCACGTTCACCTTCACGCCGAAGCTGCTCCTGCCTGGCAATTACTACATAGAGGCGCATCAAATGACGCAAGACAACATGGGCATAGCCAATGTTCCTGACGACGAAATGGCTATGTTCTACCAAAGCGACGGCAGCAGGCTCTACCCCATAAGCGGCTCGGGAGCCATTGTAGCGAGACTTAACTTCGGCCATAACGCCACCGTCTACAAGAAAAACATTGAGCTGACAGGATTCACCGCCCCACTGAAAGACAAAGGACTATACGGCAAAAACGACTCTATCGGCGTGGAACTGGCTAACCTCGGCACGGAAACCGTGACGCAAATGAAGCTCGCATGCACGGTAGACGGCGTGGAACTGGCCGATACCTTGATTGACATTCTACCTTACGGCACGGCTGAAATTATGTTCAGAAACATCGACCTGACCTCCCCTGGCATACATGAAATAGCCGTGACTGCCATACTTGACGGCGACGAAGACGCTTCAGACAACACAATAACGCGCACTATTGAGGCTGTTGAAGAAGCCAACCCTTATAAAATGGACTTCGAACAGTGCGACGACTTTGACTGCGGAACTATGTTCAACCCACGCTGGCGCACCGTGGACAGACTGGGACGGCGCACCAACTCATGGGCGCGTTACGATTATCCGCACTATGCCGAGCCTGTAGGATTCATCGCATTCAACCCGGAAAGCACAACACCGCCGATAACAGACATACCCGGTTTCTATCCGCATTCAGGCAAACGTTTCGGCGCGGCATTTGCAACAGGGTTTGGAACGGAAGAAATAGAAAGCGACGTATGGCTGATTTCGCCCAAGCTGAAATTAGGCAACGGCTCACGGCTTACGCTGTTCGTGAAAACATACGCCATTGAATACAGAAATAAACCGGAAAGGTTCCGCCTGTTGGTGTCTGACACTGACGATGCTTTTGACAGCTTCATCGCAATTGGAGGAGAACGCGAAGCACCGGCGGAAGAATGGGAAGAAGTGAGCGTAGACCTGTCGCAGTATGACGGAAAGGATGTTTACGTAGCCCTGCAATACATCAGCAAGAACACCGAAGGCACGGTGATGATGGTTGATGACATTGAAATCACCACGCAGACGGCAGGCATAACCGGGGCTGAAACCGGCGGACAAGGCATCAACATATACGCAACCGAAGGCGGTATCAGCATCAACGCCGGACAGGAAATAGTAAAGGTTGAGGTGTACAGCGCATCAGGCATGGCCGTGTACAGTGCCGGCGGCACGGGCACATGCAGCCACTGCGTGCCGACATCGGGACTGCCGGCTGGCGTGTACATAGTAAAGGCCATGACTGCAGGAGGCGGAAAGACCGTAAAAATAAAGCTGTAAAGGCAAACACTACTTACCGGGAAAGTCCGGGCACGGCATTATTCTCAAGCCATGCCCGGGCTTTCCTTTATGCCGCTATGCACCGTTGAAGCCGCGCAGATAGTCGGCAAGGCTGTCGCCTGCCCCTATGCCGAGCTTCTTCCTGAGGCGTGTGCGCGACTTCTTGAGCGACTCAGGCAGAATGTTCAGCAGCATTGAAATCTGCTTGTTGTCAGCCCCGGCCACGATATAGGCGCACAACCTGACATCATAATCTGTCAAGACGGGGTGGCGTTCCTTAAGACGTGTGAAGAAAGACGGATACACCTGCTCGAAAGCCTGCCTGAAAGTGCCCCAGACCACGTCTGCGTCAAGATGCGCCTTGAGCTGCGCCCTTATCCTGCTTCCCAGCCCGGAGTCTATCTCATGGCGGTCAACGGCTTCGGCCACCATGCCGCGTATGGCCCTGAGGGCGTTCACCTTGTCCTCCATCTCGATGGTGCTTGCGGCGAGCTTACGGCTCTGCCGCTCAAGCTCCAGCCGGTTGCGCTCGCTCTCAACCTGCTTTTCCATGAGGCGTATTACGGCAATACGGTGCTTGTACCAATACAATATGCACACGGCGCCGAGCACAAGCAGCACCACCGCCGATATTGCCACAATGCGCATGTTACTGATTTTGGCACGCACCTTCTCGGCCTCCACGGCCTCATTGAAGGCCTTTATGTTGCCTGCCTCTTCAGCCATCAGGATTTTGGCGCGCATGTCATCAAGGCTCAAAGAGTCGGTAAGTTCGGCATAACGCTTGTAATACGAGGCTGCCTCCACCGGCTTATGCAAGGCCATAAAGCAATCGGCAAGGCCAAGGCTACACTTCGCACGCCATTCCACAAGCCCGTTTTCTTCGGCATATCCAAGCGTCGACGTGAACAGTGCGGCGGCCTCACGGTAACGCTTGCGGCGGTAATGCCACGAACCGAGATTGATGCCGGCAAGCGCACGCACATGCGGAATGTCGACACTTGACGACAACCGCGCCAGCGCCTCCATGTAAACATCGGGACATTCCTCGCCTATACAGCCGTAAGCATAGCCGAGATTGAGCAGCACCAACGTATGGAAAAGCGTGTCACCGGTCATCTTGCCGTTGCGGGCCAGCTTCAAAAGAAGCCTGTGTCCTTCGTCGGAACGGCCGGCCTTAATAAGGCACAGAGCCTCGTTCATCTCTGCCGAAGCAGCCCTGCCTGGCGACGCAGCCGCAAGGAACAGTCTCCGAGCCTCGCGGCTCTCGTCCAACGCTTGCAAAGGCTCACCGATGTCAAGGAATACTTTGCCCAATACAAGATGGCAGCTGGCCACGGTCTTATGGTCGCTTATCCGCTCGAAATACTCCAAATCGGAAAGCTGCGCCCTGTAAAGGTTGTACATCTGTCCTGGAGACCGCAAGCGCACCAACGCCGCACTGCGCCTTATGCGCCTGTAATCATACTCGTAAGCTACGCTGTCAACCAGCCGTCCTGCCGCCCCGAGCAGACTGTCGGCCAAAGCCGGCATCATCCTGTCGTTTTTGTCAACGGCATCCCAATACAACGCGCGCCAACGCACGGCCTTGTTGCCGGGATACTTCCGACTGACACCATACAACCGGCGCACCAGCATGCTTTGTCTCGCCGTCGCACAACCGCTGCCCTGTTCAAGCATATATACGATTGAATCACACTCCTTTACCGTAGCAGGCCAATGCGAGGCAAGCCTGCCTCCGGCACGCAGACACACACAATTGAGCATGAGCCAGAACAAAAGCATCGGCGCCTTAAAGCTGCCGATACGACCGAAAACGAATCTGTACATGTTCATGGATGCAGGCTATAAACTGTCAGAAAATGGTTCACTCTACAAAAATACAAAATCTACGGACATATAAACAATGCCTGACCGAAAAACAGCAAATAAACCGACGTAGCACATGCCATAACAAGGCACATTGCAAAAAGCGGCCTTTTACAACGCAAAAGGCCG
>ULWO01012168.1_pt1 | contig 9696 bp, 7 predicted proteins | sample 1960421 | NCBI WGS metagenome assembly ULWO01 (sample SAMEA4835814, study PRJEB28245) | human gut metagenome | biome: gut microbiome; material: fecal sample | place: Denmark | collected 2008 | reverse complement strand
GGCCGGCCTCTGTCGGCCTGTCGGGCAGGCCTTCGGCGGCCTCTGTCAGGTCTTTTATGCACTGGTCTATCACCTCGCCGCGGTCGTTGCGCTCGGCGTTCATGGCCGGGCTGTCCATGTCGGCAGGCTCGGTAAGCAGTATGCAGTCACCGTAGAGCTGCACAAGCTCGAAATAGCAGTAGGCACGGAAGAACTTGGCCTCGGCCACCGGCACCGCAATCTCGTCCTGCCGGCCAAAGCCCTCGGCGTTCTTGAGCAGCAGGTTGGTGTAGTAAATCTGCTTGTACAGGTTGTTGTAGTTGCCGTCCTCAGACGGTATGGAGTTCGTTCCGGCACTGTAGACGTTGACGTTCGGCCCGGTCATGATGTCACTGCGGAAGTCACTGTGAGGCCCGTCGTTCACGCGGGCGCGGTAGTTTGTGGTCTCACCGGCCTGGAGGTCGCTCGTCCATCCGTAGAACTGGTTGGCGAAGAGCTGGAAGTTGTTTGCTTCGCTCCACACGCTTTCGTCGTTCATCTGCGCCTCCGGCGCGAAGTCGAGGCACGATGTGCACAGCAGGGCAAGCCCCATGCAGGCGGCTTTTGCCGAACGGCTTATGATGTTTTTGTATGTTGTCATTGTTTTTTATTTTTTAGTTGACAAGTTACGAGATACGAGTTGATGAGGTATTTCCCGTTCAGTTGACGAGTGACGAGATACAAGTTGACAAGGTGATTTGACTTGTCTGCTCGTTCCTTGTTACTTGTCTGCTCGTTTAAAATGTCAGGTTAAGTCCGAATGTGAAGTTACGTGTGAACGGATAACGCTGCACTCCGCTGGCATCGCGCTTCGCCTCGGGGTCCCATCCGTCTGAAATCTTGGTGCTCTCCCAAAGGTCTTCACCCGTGAAATAGATGCGTGCCGACTCGATGAAGCCTATCTTCTGAAGCAGGGACTTCGGCAGGTTGTAACCTACGGTTATGTTCTTCAGTCGGATGTAGCGCGCGTCCTGTGCGGTAAGCGAGCTTGCCTGGTAGTTGTAATTGTTGATGTTGCTGTCCGTAGTGTAGGGCGCGTAGTAAGCGTTGGGGTTGTCAACACTCCACGTATTGCCCAGACATGACGTCGTAAAGTTCTGGTACATGTTGCGGAACGGCACCGTCCAGTTGTTTATTCCACGGTAAACGAAGCGGTTGCCAGAGCCTTGGAACACAACATTCACGTCAATTCCCTTCCATTGCGCACCGAAGTTGAACGAGTAAGAGATTTCCGGAGTGTCGCTTCCGAGGTAGATGTAGTCCTTGTAGTCAAGGCGTCCGTCGCCGTTCTCGTCGCAGAACATGTTGTCACCTACGCGCAGGTTGTTGGGCATTCCGATGCCGTTGTTCGGATAATACTTGGCCAGGTAAGCCTCAAGCTGCTCCTCGTTCTGTATCTTTCCGCCGTAGCGCATGCCGAAGATGGAGTTGAGCGGATAGCCCTGCTGCGTGCTGGTGTAGCCCGAACTCATCACGCTTGTGCCGCCGTAGTCGGTCAGCTCGTTGCGTGCGAAGGTGATGTCGCCGCCTACATGGGCCTCAACCTGCCCCACCTTGAAGTTGTAATTGAGGCTGGCCTCAAATCCCCAGTCCTTGAACTTGCCGCTGTTTGCCGTCGGAGCAGAGTCGCCGAGCACTGCGGGATATGTTATTGCGACAAGCATGTTGTCGTTCTTCTTCAAGAAAGCCTCAACTGTACCGGTCAAATGGTTGTCGAAGAAGCCGAAGTCCAACGCGATGTTGTAGTTCTTTATGCGCTCCCACTGACGTGTAGTGGAGGCGAACTTGCCGTTGGTAGCAATGTAAGTGAGCAGTCCGCTGCCTACGTATGCGCCGCTGTTGGTATTCAAATTATAGAACTGGTAGCCGTCATAGTTGTCTATTCCGCTTTGAGAACCCATCTCGGCGTATGACGCACGGAGCTTCAAGTTGCTCAACCACTTCACGTCTTTTAGCCAGCTTTCTTGGTTTATGCGCCATCCGGCGGACACACCCCAGAAGAAATCCCAGCGGTTTTCAGGCAGGAACTTCGAGCTTCCGTCGTAACGTCCGTTGAATTCCAATAGGTATTTGCCGTCATAGTCGTAGTTGAAGCGGCCGAAGTATGACAGTATGGCGTTGCGGTAGTTGTTGTTGGGCAGCCAATTGTCCTTTGTATAAAGGATAAGGTTGCCGTTACCGTTGATTACGTCCACGCCTTTGAGGATGTCAGAGTACTCCGCTCCGAAGCCCTCCATGTCCTTCAGCTCGTACTGGACACCGAGCATGAGGCTCGTGTTGTGCTTGTCCCAGAAGGTCTTGTGTGCGTTGACATAGCCTGAGAAGCTGTAGAAGTCGGTGCGTGTAGAGGTCTGACGGAAGTAAGACTCGTCCTGAGTGGGGTCGCTCATGATTTCAGTCGTGCCCGTATAATTATAATATGTGATGGCGTTCTGCACGGTACTGCGGCGTGCGTCAGAGCTGTTGTAACCGATGTTGACGCTCGCGTCGAGCCAGTCTGTGATGTTTGCACGCAGCGTTTCGCTGATGTTGATTGAGGTAACGCTGAGCTTGTTGTCGCCGCCATACTGTATTTTTGCCAACGGCGAACCCCATGTTCCCCATCCGTAGGGCTTTCCGTCGAGCGTCTGGAGCGGCAGACCGGGCTGCGGCAGGTTCACTGTGAGCGCCGCGCCGATTTGCGTCGGGGCAACCTGTTCCTGCCTGCTGTAGGCTATGCTGCTCTCAAGTGTGAAGATTTTATTCAACTTGTAAGTATTGTTGAAGCGCAGGTTGAAGCGGCGGTTGTTGTTCTTGCCGTACTGCAAGGGGCTTCCGTCGTAGAGGAAACTGCCCGACACACGGTATGACATCTTGTCGTTGCCGCCCGAGAGCGAGAGGCTTTGGTTGGTGCTCCAGCTGCTTCCGAAGAGTGTTCCGAGCCAGTCGGTCGTGTCGTCGAACACGAAATCGGCCACATCGGTGAACGCCGAGCTGCCAAACGGGTTGGGCTGGGTAGCCAGGTCGATGTAATGTCCCTTGTATTGCTGCGCCAATGTGGTGTAAGCCCACCAGTTCTGCCATCCGCCCATGGTATAGTTGTCGTTGACGATGGCCTGGCGTATGCCCGTGGCCCACTGGTCGATGTTCATCAGTTCGGGCATGAGGCCGACGGTCTTGAGCGTCGCGCTGCCGCTGTACTCTATGCGAAGCTTGCCCGACTGGCCTTTCTTCGTCGTGATGAGCACCACTCCTCCTGCCGCACGGCTACCGTAGATGGCGGCCGAGCCGTCCTTCAAGAAGTTGATGCTTTCGATGTCGTCGGGGTTGAGCAGGCGCATGTCGTTGACGCTGTTGTAGGCAACACCATCGATGACGATGAGCGGCTCGGTTGAGTTCATTGACGAGGCGCCGCGCAGGCTCATGCTCCAGCTCTCGTCACCGGGGGCGCTTGACGAACGTGTAATCATCACGCCGGGCACCTGTCCCTGCAAAGCCTGCAACGGAGAGGACAGTCCGCCCTTGTTCTCAAACGCCTTTGAGTCTACAACCGTAACGGCACCGGTGAGCGACTCCTTCTTCTGAACACCGAAACCGACAACCACAAGCTCGTCGAGCGCGGTGTCCTCGGCTTTCATCTGGATATTTACGGTAGGCCCGTTCACGGTGACCGTCTGCTCGGCATAGCCGATGTACGACACCTTGAGCTGGTCGCCATTCGAGGCGCTGACGGTAAAATTGCCGTCAAGGTCGGTCACCGCGCCTCCCGTTTTACCTACTACTTGTACTGTGACTCCAATCAAAGGCTCACCCGTCTCGTCGACAACATGTCCCTTGACCGTCTGCTGTTGGTTTACCACAGGACTTGCGCCAGGCGCGGCGTACAGTGGCGCGCATGGGGCCATAAGCCCTGTAAGCAGACAGATTTTGATAAGATTACGTTTCATAGATGCTACTATTAAAACTTGATTAAATTGATTTAGGCTTGTAATTCCGATTTTCATACGATGCCGTGCATCTGCCGCTTCATCTCCTTTGTAGACAGATAGATGTGCGTCTCCACTGTGCGGCGGCTTATGTCGAGGCGCGCCGCAATCTCCTTGGCCGACAGTTCCTCGTGCCTGTACATCTCGTACACACGGGCGCGCTTGGGCGCCATGCGGGCCAGTACGGCGCGCTCGCGTTCCAGCAGTTCGTCCACCTCGAGCCGCCTCGCCACGGAGTGCGTGTCATACTGCGACACCGTGCAGGCCAGTTGCTTCATTCCCTGACGCACGAAAGCCTTGTGGCGCGCGTCGTCGATGACCATGCGCCGCGCCATGACGAACAGCAGGGCCTCCGCCGTGGCTTCTGTGACGACGCCGATGGAAAGCATCTTGACAAAAATGTCCTGCGCCATGTCCTCCGCATCCATCGTGTCGTGAGTGCAGCCTGCCAAGTATGCCAGCAGCTTGCCATAACACCTCTTATATATAGAGGCTACAACTTCATGATTGATACATTTGACTGTTGTTTCCATTCACGGTAAAGTTTTCATGGTGAATTGTCTTCGGCGGCAAAGTTATTGCGAAAATTGATATATGTCAAATGATTTTTAAGTGTATGCAGCCACCTGTTTTAGACTTCCGCTTAAAACGCAATAATCATCTGATTATCAACAATATGTGCCATGTTTGTCTAAATTAGACAGAATGAAAGGGCGTAAGATTTTAAGCGGTTTGCGGCCGTTGTGAAGCTTCCGAAACTTCTCCGCTGCAAAGACCGGCAACCGACGGCTGAATGAAAAGTTTTCAATGGAAATCCAAAAGGCCACCTTTTACGTTGCAAAAGGTGGTCTTTTGGCGTGTAAAAGACGGCCTTTTACATTGCAATTTGCCGCCTTTTAAATTGAGAATGGAGAATATGGAATTGAGAACTAACGTGAGTTCGGTATAAACACATACCCTTTGTAGGGACATAATTAGCTTTCGCTGACCTTCGGCTCATTATGTCCGAACGCCGCGAAGAGGCGTATAAAGCAAGTAATGCCAAGTAGATACGTTCTTTCAGAACGTGCGGACATAATAAATTATGTCCATACAAAAAGTGGGTGCCTATGCCGAATTAACGTGAGAATTATGATTATCTTAGGTTGTCTGCCAACAAGGCAAATCATAATTCTCAATTCCCCATTCTCAATTTTCAGGTAAAATCCGATATTAAAATAGGAATATATTAGAAATAAGCTACTTATGAGCTTTTCTCATAGAACTAGGTAATGACTTGGCAACGGTCACAAATTCTGCGACTTGCGGTATGTTTCTGTCAAACAACTCTTAGTTTGTTTACAAAATTAGTACTTTCTTTTGAAAAACGAGCAATGTACCAAATAAAATTTTGTAACTTTGTGCCTGCCAGACAAAAGAATGCGAATATGAACCGAATAAAAGAGGCATTGGAGTCTAAAGGCATTGGTCAAACAGAACTGGCAAATAGGCTTGGAAAAACTTTCAACATGGTCAATCTGTATGCCACTAATAAGGTGCAACCTCCTATTCCTGTACTGTATCGGATTGCAGACATCTTGAAAATAGATGTACGTGAGCTTCTTATTCCCAACAAACTTGATATAAAGTAATAAATGAATGCCTTTATTGAATAAACTATGCATAATATAATTTGTTTTGAAACGGAATGGTTATATAACAGCCACAAGGGTAATCAGTTCAATCTTGAAACCAAGTTGCTTTTGGATTGTTTGAGAAATTTCTACAAATGTGATATAATACATAGACACATTTTGTATAGAGAAGATTTACAATATTATATGGACTATTTTACTACCAAACGTAAATTCGCCAAATTCGATAAATATGATATCATTTATTTTGCATGTCATGGAAGGAATCATACTATATCATTTGAAGGAGAGAATGATGGGATTGATTTGATGGAACTTGCTGCCATGAACAAAAATTTTTTCTCCAGTAAGATTGTTCATTTCAGTTCATGTCGGACATTGACTAACGAAAAAGTTGCGTTAGAATTTAAAAAGCAAACAGGGACAAAATTAGTGACAGGTTACAGTTCATCTGTTGATGCAATGAGGTCGGCAATAGCGGATATGGCATATTTCAATGAGCTTATGCACATCAAGAATGTAGGCGTTATTCTCAATGATACCAGTAAATTTTGTAAGACTTACAAATCTCTATTAGAAGAACTTAAATTTACCAGAATATGACTTTATTTGAACATCTGTCAAACTTCAAGCGTCATTCTTCTGAAGAGAAATTGACAGCGGCATTTGAGAAATTGGCACCTCATTTCATATATGGAGGCTATATTAAGGTGAATGATGCGTATAGAGTATACATTCGTACCATTGAATTTTACTACCATGATGAGAGCGACAAACCGGATGCAATCAAAGACCCAATCATGTATCACAGGAATCATACAAAAAAAGAAATAGAAGGACCTTACGAGGAACCTTATTTGCCGCTTATGTCGATTTACATGCACAGCTCTGGATATGACATCACTTTTGAGAATGAAGAACAAGAATACAGGGCTTCGGCACTGATTCGTGAATATTCGATATATGATGTTGAGCAAAAAGAGTTTCTCCGCCTGACTTCTAAAGGGATGTTTTGTGATGAACGAGTTCTATATTTGAAATATTATCTTAACGGCTTCTCGCTAAACGGCAAGCCCGGTATCGTATGGGTCGATGATGAACACTTCCCACAATCTAATCTTTTGCAAAATGCGAGAAAAGGAGTGTATATTATAAAAGACGGCAAGAAAACAACAGAAAAAGACAAACGGCAATGGAGCTTTAAACTCAATGAAGATATATGGTTACCGACCGATTGACTGATATTGTGTATTTCTCGGAATGGGCATTGAAGGACTTTCCTGTGCCCATAAATAATATCTGCAAGTTATTGGACAAGTATGGGATTAAATATGGCTTCCTGCGCCATACCAAAGATTATTGGTGCAGGGACTATATGCCCATACAAGTTAATGAAACCAAATTTGTACAATACGCTTATGCTCCTGACTATTTGCAGAACGAGAAAGACAGGAGGTATATAACCGACCCGACAGCCGTTTTGCATGACCTGAACACTCCGACCGTCAAAACAAATTTGATAATAGATGGCGGTAACATTATCAAGTGCCCCGACAAAGTGATAATGACTGAAAAGGTGTTTTGTGAGAACAAAAACATCCCGCGTAACAAGGTAATTGCCATACTTGAACAGTTGTTTGAATGTAGCATTGTCTTTCTGCCATGGGATAAATCAGAAACATACGGTCATGCAGATGGCATTGTCCGTTGGGTTAACGGAAATACAGTATTACTGACTGCTTACGAAATGTCCCGCTACTTTGCGAACAAGTTTCTCAAAGAGTTGGAACGGGACTTTGATGTCATAGTCATGAAATACTCCACTCGCCCACGGAACAGGGGACATTCTTGGGCATACATCAATTTTCTTCAGACAAAGAATGTTATCATAGTGCCTGTATTCAATATAAAGGAAGATGAACAGGCTTTACAGCAAATTGAGGCGGCATTTCCAGACTATCAAGGTCGTATCGAACCAGTTGATATCTCAAATATAATCAGTCATGGAGGGGGTCTCAACTGTATCTCATGGAACATAAAACAACCCTCATAAATTCATCGAACATACATTCAATGACAATCTCTAAAAAATAGGAAATCGACCAACGGAAGGATCGTAAGTCTGTTTTAGGCATACCAAAACACAAACTTGCTATCCTCCTATTATCATTGTTTATAATCCTATGCCCTTGCCTCTCCTGAGCGGCTCAACAGTCCTTCTGATGGACGAAAACAGCCTGTCAAACTGCTCCTTGAACCATTCGCCAATCGGTTGCCCGTTGATGGCAAGTGCAAGTTTAGACCTGTCTTTCGGGTCTTTCACCACTTGGAATCCCGCCCTTTCGGTCTTGAACTTCCGCTTGTGTTCCTCCGAATAGAGTTCGCCCTCGTAGAACAGCGGCTTGCCGCTGATGAGCATGGCGGTCTGCCGCTCGTTGAAGCCGACTTTCAGGCAGAACTTCTCCATGTACACCAGCTCTTGGAACAGAGGAAACCATTTCTTGGCTTTCTGGATGATGGATTTCAGGAATGACACTTCCTTTTGGTGCTCCGCTTCCTTGTACGACATCTTCCGGCGGTACTTAGCTTGCAGTTCCATCAGTTGCCATTGGTGTTCCTCCCGCTGCCTCTCAATCTGTTGCTGCAACAGTTCTATGCTTTCGTCACGGGCGGCAACCTCGCCTTGCAGGGTGCGGTTGTCGGCTTCCAGTTCTTTCAGCTTTCCGCTGCCCATAAGAGAACCGACCTTTGCCATGAGTGCCGCTTTCGCCTCGGTCTTGGCGGCTTCCAACTTCTCCGACCTGATTTCTTTCCGTACTTCGTCAAGCTGTTGTTCCGCCTGTTTCTGTTCGGTCTGCAACTGCCTCACGTTGGCTTCAAGCTCTCCCGTCTGCCGTTTCATGTCACGGTAGTATTGGGCTGTAGTGGTGTGCCGTGCGTCCGAGCCACGGACACCACGCTGCAAGCCGTATTTCGCCATTGCTGCGGCATAGCTGTCATGGTAGGCGACAAGCCTTTCACGGGTCAGGAGGTCATCGGCGCATAGGCGCACGGCGTTGGCTTTCTTGCGGTAAGTGCGCTTGCCTTCTGCTTGCTTTTTCCTTGCTTTCCTGCGCTCGCCCGTCACTATCGGCACGACCGTTGCGTGGATGTGCGGCGTATGTTCGTCCATGTGCAGCACCGCCGATACGGTGTTCTCCTTGCCGAATGTGCGGTGCAACCATTGCAGGTTGTCATCGCACCATTCGCCAAGCCTTCCCTCGTCCTGCATTTTAATCATGTCCTCATGCGTACCCGAAAGCACGATGCGGATTGCCCGTACTTGGTCGGGCGTTATCTTCCGCCTGATGCCCGCCGTGCGGATGCGGTGGCTTATCGCTCCGGTGCGGTCTGCCACGCCGTCGGGGAATTGCACCAGCTCACGGTTGAGATGGGTGCGTGTCGGGTCTGCGTTCTTGGGTGTGGTCTTGCGTTCTATGTGGTCGGATGCGCCCGTGTCAGCCGACCCTTTCGCCTTGTTGATTTGGATGCTGATATATCCCATGTTCATTTCTTGTTTTTAGAGGTTATGCAAACTTGTTTGTCGGTGTCCGCCTGCCTGCGGTCATAGCCGCACGGGGCAAGCGGGGGTGTCCAGAGGGGTGCAATCCCGCTGGCTCATTGGGGCGTTTTTAGCATTAGCGTCAGTGGTGCGTGAAGAAAACGCCCTAATGAGCTATGGCTTTTTGTCCCCCAAAAGCCTGCGGTGGTGTCGGCGGTGATGTCGGCGGACATTGGTTGCCTTTTTCTTTTTGCCACGATGTAGGCTTTTCCTTGTCGGTCGGCAGACCGGAAGTCCGTCCGACCAGCCTGCGGATGGCAGTGTTCACCTCTATTGCTTTCCCTACGGACTTGTTGAGGAGTGAAAATCCGATGAATTGATGATTGGACATCCTAACACATTGACATACATTGCAATATCCTTTCATCGGCGTTTCATCAAACCGCTCGCCAAAAGAAAAATGATGTGTGGGGCTGCATCCGCTTTCTCTTTTCATCAGCCAAATCCTTTTGTTGAGCGTTTGATGAATATGTAAGTT
>ULWO01024171.1_pt1 | contig 9820 bp, 7 predicted proteins | sample 1960421 | NCBI WGS metagenome assembly ULWO01 (sample SAMEA4835814, study PRJEB28245) | human gut metagenome | biome: gut microbiome; material: fecal sample | place: Denmark | collected 2008 | reverse complement strand
CCATCCACAAGGAGAACATCCTGCAGCTCAAGGGCACCGGCGTGGACGGCGTGGCGCTGGTAAGTGCCATCTTTGCCGCAAAGGACATCGAGTCCGAGTGCCGTGAGCTGCGTGCCCTTTCGGAGCAGATCATAAAGTAAGCTATCATCCCGCGGCAAACCGGGGGCACCACCTTGGGCCGCGTTACAAAATTCATGGAGAAAACCAACATGAAAAGCGTATTTTGCGCAGGTGCCGGCATCCAGAGCGTACTGTTTTTTCTGAATGACGGTTACCTGTCTGCCACCCTTGCCTGCGGGTCGGGAGTTTCTCCGAGGACCGTCCGCTGGGGTGGGACCCTGCTGCCGCAGGCAGTAGGGCGGGCGATGGAATGGCCCGATTCGTGTCCGAGGAGAAAGCTCCCGGCACACAGGCTGCCCCGTATCACTGCATGACCAGCACCCTGCTGTTCAGAGATAAACTGTCATTTGGAGGAACACAGCGTATGCAGACTTATACCACCCAGATGGATGCCGCCCGCAAGGGCATCATCACCCCGGAGATGGAGATCGTAGCCAAAAAGGAATACCGCACCACCGAGGAGATCCGCCAGTGGGTCGCCGAGGGCAAGGTAGCCATCCCCGCCAACAAGCACCACAAGTGCCTGAACCCCGAGGGCGTGGGCTCCATGCTGCGCACCAAGATCAACGTGAACCTTGGCGTCTCCCGCGACTGCAAGGACTACAACATTGAGATGCAGAAGGTGATGAGCGCCGTGAACATGGGCGCAGAAGCCATTATGGATCTGTCCAGCCACGGCAACACTCAGCCCTTCCGTCAGAAGCTGACCCACGAGTGCCCGGTGATGATCGGCACTGTGCCGGTGTACGATTCGGTCATCCACTACCAGCGGGATCTGGCAGAACTGACTGCACAGGACTTCATCGATGTGGTACGCCTGCACGCAGAGGACGGTGTGGACTTTGTTACCCTGCACTGCGGTATCACCCGCAAGACCATCGAGCAGATCCGCAAGCACAAGCGCAAGATGAACATCGTGAGCCGCGGCGGTTCTCTGGTGTTTGCGTGGATGAGCATGACCGGCAATGAGAACCCCTTCTACGAGCACTTTGACGAGATCTGCGAGATCTGCGCCGAGCATGACGTGACCATCTCTCTGGGCGATGCCTGCCGTCCCGGCTGTCTGGCTGACGCCACCGACGTGTGCCAGATCGAAGAACTGGTGCGTCTGGGCGAGCTGACCAAGCGCGCATGGGCGCACAACGTGCAGGTGATGGTAGAAGGCCCCGGCCATGTGCCCCTGAATCAGGTCGCTGCCAACATGGAGGTGCAGAAGAGCATCTGCATGGGCGCCCCCTTCTATGTGCTGGGACCTCTGGTCACCGATATCGCCCCCGGCTACGACCACATCACCGCTGCCATCGGCGGCGCAGTGGCAGCAGCCAGCGGTGCGGCCTTCCTGTGCTATGTAACCCCCGCCGAGCATCTGGCACTGCCCAATGTGGAGGACGTGAAGCAGGGCATCGTAGCCTCCAAGATCGCCGCCCACGCCGCTGACATTGCCAAGGGCATCCCCCACGCCCGGGACATTGACGACAAGATGGGCGATGCTCGCCGCGTACTGGACTGGGATGCACAGTTCGCCTGTGCGCTGGACCCCGAGACCGCCAAGGCCATCCGCGACGCACGCCTGCCCGAGGACGACCACAGCGACACCTGCAGCATGTGCGGCAAGTTCTGCGCTGTGCGCAGCATGAACAAGGCGCTGGCCGGTGAATACATCGACATCCTGTAAGCTTTCCCCGCGCTGAAAGGCGCTTCTTCCTCCGGGACTGCTGCACAAACCGTGCGGCAGTCCCTTTTTTGTAGGACGATTTAAAATGCCCTCCGCTTAAGCTCTGGGCATGTTCAGCGGAATAATTATTTTAATTTTACGTTTGGAGCGACCGCGTTTGCGGAGCGTAGCGTAGCAATGGAAGCCCCAGTGGGGCTTTTAAGCGGCAGAGCGGTCTGCGTTAGCAGATGGAGGGGCTTTGCCCCGACAAGCTCTGCGGAGCGCGACAAACGCATTTTCACAAGTGGGGTCGCAGAGGTAAACTGCATTTGCCGCACTGTATTCAGTTTGGTGAATCCACACTATCAATATTTTAGATTTTACAATTCTTCTGTGCTGTACTATAATGAAGTAGCAACTTTATTTCTCAAAAGTACAGGAGGCTGTTTTCTTGATAGTTGATCTGATTGAAGCGTTTTACCGCCTGCTGTGGGGCGATTTATTCACCCTGCCGGTGGCGGGCGGCATTGGCATCTCCTTTATGGTGGTGCTGCTGTTTGCAGCCGGTATCGGCTTTACCCTGCGCACAAGGCTGCTGCCGGTGCGGCTGTTCCGGGATATGATCGGCGCAGTGTGCGAAAAAAAGCAGGCTGCGGGCGGGCTTTCCTCCTTCCAGACACTGGTCATCTCCACCGCTACCCGGGTGGGCATGGGCAACCTTGTAGGCGTGGTGGCCGCTGTTTCGGCGGGCGGTGCGGGCGCGGTGTTCTGGATGTGGGTCACTGCGCTGCTGGGTGCTTCCACCTCCTTTGTGGAATCCACTCTGGCGCAGAAATACCGCGTGCCGGACCCGCTGTACGGCGGCTGGCGGGGCGGCCCGGCCTACTACCTGCATGTGCTGGCCGAGCGCAAGCGGGGCAAAAAGCTTCGCCGCTCGGTGTGCGCAGCACTGTTTGCGGTGTCCGGCCTGATCTGCTGGTGCGGCATCAGCCAGGTCATCTCCAACTCAGTCAGTTCTGCCTTTGAAAACGCCTTTCACGTCCCGCCACTGGCCACCACCGTGGTGCTTACCCTGCTGGCAGCGCTGATCGTGCTGCGCAAGAATGCCACCGTAAAAAGCCTTGACTTCATCGTGCCGGTCATGGCGGTGTGCTACTTTGTCATCACGGTGGGCATCGTGGTGCTGAATTTCCGGCAGCTGCCCGCCGTGCTGGCACGCATCTTTGCCGAGGCCTTCGGCCTGCGTCAGGTGGCCGCAGGCGGCTTTGGTGCGGTGCTGATGAACGGTGTCAAGCGCGGGCTGTTCTCCAACGAGGCGGGCAGCGGCTCGGCCCCCTGCGCCGCTGCCGCTGCGGAGTGCGACGACCCGGTAAAGATGGGCCTTGTACAGGCGCTGGGCGTATTGATCGATACCGTGGTCATCTGCAGCTGCACTGCTTTTCTGATGCTGCTGGTGCCGCAGGAGATCACCGCCGGGCTGAACGGTATGGATCTTTTACAGACCGCCATGCAGTACCATCTGGGCAGCTTTGGCATCGTGTTCATTGCGGTGATCTTAGCACTGTTCAGCTTTTCCACCTTTCTGGGGGTGCTGTACTACGCCCGGGGCAATGTGGCCTACCTGTGCGGTGACAACTGGTGGAGCCAGACCGCCTACAAGCTGCTGGCGCTGGCCATGCTGCTGGTGGGCGGCACACAGGCCTACACCGTGGTGTGGGATCTGGGCGATGTGGGCATCGGGCTGATGACCATCTTCAATATGCTGGCGCTCATTCCCCTTTCCGGCGAGGCGCTGACTGCCCTGAACGACTACGAAAAGCGCAAGAAAATAAAATAAGATCACAAAAACGGGCTGCTGCACAAAGTTCTGTGCAACAGCCCGTTTTGTAATATGCGAAAGCTTTCAGCTATGCTGCTTCAGGGCGCAGACGGCGATGCTCAGGGCGCTCCATGCGGCCTGATACATCAGCACCGTGGCGATGGACAGCTGCCAGATGCTGCCCGCATAGGTCAGCAGCACCGCAATGAACACCGAGAAGCACACCGACACCAGCTGCACCGTAGTAGCGCTGGTCTCGGCATTCTGTGCCTGATCGGCAGCCTGTAAGCCGCCGGTCAGGCTGGCAAAGCCCCGGTGGTGGTACAGGCAGCAGTCGGGCTTTTCCGGGGCAGCATCGGCGGCTTCAATGGCCTGACACTGGTCTCCGTCCAGCACGGTGACCATGCCCTCCGGCAGATGATAAGCCTCGGTGATGTGCCGTGCCGTCAGGCTGGGATCCTTGCTGGTGACCAGCAGACGGATGTTTTCCCTTTGCAGGGAGGCAAGGCTGCGTGCCACATTGCGGCCGCCCACATAGCGCAGCACGAACATGGCGTGCAGGTTGCCGGACACTGCCAGATACAAAATTTGCAGCTCACCGTTTTTGGAGTGGCCGTCCTCGTAATCCTGCTCCGGCAGGGTCACGCCCTCCTGCTCCATGTAGCGGCGGGTGCCGATGAGGATGCGGTTATTGTCGCACCATGCCGAGAAGCCCAGCCCGGTGTGCTGCTCCAGATCCTTGACCGGGAACAGGATATCGATGCGGTCCTCGATGATCTGGCTGAACAGCCCGCGCAGGGTGTCGCAGCTTTCGTTCAGCACACTGGCTGCATACAGGATAGCGCGGTCGATGCGGCCGCCCTTGAAGATGCGGATATCCTCCAGCGTTACGCTGTCGGCGGTAAACAGGTCATCGGCGTCCAGCTCAATGGTGTCGATGCCGCCCAGCTCCTCAATTGCCGCCCAGCCGGGCACCACAGCGCCCACAGCGGCAGCAGCTCTTTGCAGACGCAGCGCCGCCAGACCGGGCACCAGCACCGAGGAAAGGGGTGCGCCCATGCACAGCACGGCAGCCGCCGCAGCCACGGCGCAGTTGATCCCGCCGCCAAACAGCAGGAAGGCTACGCAGCTGAGCACTGCCGCCGCCAGCAGGATACAGGCCACCTTCCGGGCACGGCGCTCACTGGCGCGCTCGCTGAGGCTCTGCTCCACAAAGTCATCGCTGGCGGTCTGCACCGGGCGGCTCAGCAGCACCCACGGGTCCTTCTGCTCCAGATCCCGGGCAAGGGCGCGGATGAGGTCCTTATCGCGGGTGCGGTAAGCGCCCCGCAGTTCGCCGCCCTCTGCTGCCAGCGCGTAGCCGCCCTGCACGGCAGCCAGCATCACCCGGCTGCCCACCAGCGCCAGAAACAACCCCAGCGCCGCCATACCGGTCAGCAGACCGATGCCCTCGGTGCTACGGTAGGCGTTGGCATTCAGCATGGCCACCACCGCCTGCAGCAGGGCCGCCACAGCGGCCAGCGCGGGCATGGTGTCTGCACTGGGATGGCCGCGCAGACCGGTCAGACCGTCCCGCAGCACCGGGTAGCCCACAAACAGGCTGGCGGCAAACAGCAGCAGATTTGCGGCATAGAACGCCGCCGGAGCAGCGTCCGGGTCCAGCACCGAAAGCGGCGGCAGCAGACGCTCTGCCGTCAGCCCAAGGTGCAGCAGCACCACGGCCAGAATGCCCGCCAGCACACACCGCAGAGTCAGTTCTGCAGCCATGTGGTGCAGCTTGTCGGTGGTGGATTCCGGCACAGTTTCCTCGGCAGGAGCAGCGGTTTCTGCTGCGGGTGCGTCCTCCGGCTGTGCCGGAGCCGCAGGGGCGGCAGCTGTCGGTGCGGATACAGAGGCAGCAGTCTCCGCTGCGGGGGTGCCGTCCTGCTCCAGCGGGAGCAGGGGCAGGCTCATAGTATCCTCTTTTTCCGGCTTGCGGGCAGCGGGCTTTTCGTCCTCTGCCGTGCCGAACATCTGGAAAATAGACTTTTTCTCCGGCTTTTTTGGCAGCGTTTCCGGGTCTGCCGGCGCGCTGGCAAACACCACCGGCGGCAACTCCTCGGCGGCGTTCTGTGCAGCCTTTGCCGGGGCTTTCTCCGGCTCTGCCGCAGGCTGTGCAGGCGCGGGCTGCACCTTGGGCTGCGGCGCTACCTGTACGGGCTTTGCGGGCTGCGGGGCAGGCTTTGCCTTGCCGCTCATGCCGTTGAGCATATCCTTCAGCTGCTGCATCTCCCGCTGCTCCAGTTCCTCCTGCGGCAGCAGCGTCTCCGGGGCGTTCTTCGCCTTAGGCTGCTTTTGGGGGGCTGCAACAGGCTGCGGCACCGGCTGGGGCGCGGGCTTTTCCGGCTCCGGCTGCACGGCAGCAGCCGCCTTGGGTGCAGGCACCGGCTCTGCCGGAACTGCCTTGGCAGGCTCTGGGCTGGCGGGCTGCATCGGCATTGCCGGAACAGGGTCTGCGGTACGCAGTTCCAGCGCCATGTCCTCCTGCTCCGGCTGTACCGGCTTTGCATCTGCCCCCAGCAGGATCTCACCGGTGGGGATCTCCAGCACCGGCTGTGCGGGGGCGGGAGCCTGTTCTTTATCGTGGCTGAACAGCTTGCCCAGCAGCCCGGCCTTGGGCTTTTCCTCCACCGGGGCAGGCTCGTCCCGGCGGGTCATCTCCTCGGGCAGATCAATCACACTGGTGCTGAAAAAGTTGCGGAAACGCTCCTCTGCCGAGAGCTCCCCCGCCTGCTTGCCCTTGCGTTCATTTGTATTGTTCGGCATCCTTGTCCCTCCCACTGTTCTGGATGGAGTTTACCGCTTGTTTTATTCTTCTACGGCGCGCTGCGACTGGATCTCGTACAGGATAATGCCTGCCGCCACCGAAACGTTATAGCTGTCCACGCCGGTGCCGGGTGCAGCCATATCCAGCCGCACCACGCCGTCACACAGCTTCTTGACCAGCTGGGATACCCCGCTGCCCTCGCTGCCCAGTACCAGCGCGATGGGGCCTGTCAGGTTATTCTTGCGCAGAGACACGCCGTCCATGTCGGCGCAGTAGACAAACACGCCCTGCTCCTTCAGGCGGCGGATGGTCTCGCCGATGTTGGCCACGCGCGCCACCGGCAGACGCTCGGCAGCGCCTGCGCTGGACTTGATGACGGTGGGGGTAACGGATGCACCACCCCGCTTGGGGATGACGATGCCGTGGGCACCGCACAGCAGTGCGCTGCGCATGACTGCGCCCAGATTGTGGGGGTCCTCAATGCCATCGCTCAGCACCAGAAAGGGCGGCTCGCCCTTGGCCTTGGCTGCGGCCAACAGATCCTCCACGGTCGCGTACTCGATCTCGCTGGCAAAGGCCGCCACGCCCTGATGGCTCTCGGTGCCGGTCATCAGGCGCAGCTTGTTAGGGTGCACCCGCTTGACCGTTGCACCGGCCTCCTTGGCCAGTGCCGTATAGTATGCCGCCACTGCCGGGGCCATCCCCTCGGCAATAAGCACGGTGTCCACACCGGAGCCGCTCTTGAGCAGCTCGGTCACCGGGTTTTTGCCGTAGATCAGGCTCTCACTTTTCTGCTGCGGCTGCTCTGCATCGCGGCGCGGACGGCGCGGCTGGTTACGTTCTTCCATCTTTTTATGCTCCTTCCGTTCCGGGCGGGCTGCGCCGCACCGGAACGTTTTATTTTGTTTATGATAATCCAAGATAAAGTATACCATATCTCGCCCGGCTTCGCCACAAATTGCTGGGATTTTATTTTCTGACGCCTGAAATTTTTTCAGTAAAACGCAGCTTCCCCGCCGGACAGGGCAGCTGTAAAAATGTTTTGCCCGCTGCCCGGGCAGCACGGAGCATTTCCGCTGTTTTGCCAAAGCAAAAAGTTTTCCACAAAATGTATCTATACATTCCGTAAACAGCCTGCGATTTTTCCACAAGTTGAAAACTCCGTGGAAAGTGTGTAAAAGTCCAGCTGCAGTGCTTGTTTTCCGGGTGGAATTAAACAGTTTCCACCGGGTTTTCAACAGCAGGTTCCCCCATATCCTGGCAAAAGCCTTACAATTTGTAAAATTCAAGTCGGAATTATGACAGTTTTTTGAACCGGAAATTGTCCGCTTTTGCAATTTCCTCCAACATCATTTTGACGAATGTTAAAATATGTTGAAAACCCGCGTCGCTTCCGCACAAGGCGGATGTTGCAGCATATATGGATTTTTATTGTCAAGTACAGAGTATTTCTGCCGCAGCTGCATCAGCCGCTTTGTGCCGTGACTGTTCCGCAGCAGCTCTATGTAAGAAAAAGCGCCTATTCGGATTGATTTTAGGCGCAGTTTGGGGTATACTAACCATGTGGGCTTGTTAAACCATGCACAATGCGGTGTGTGGCAGAGCCGGAACCCCGATAATTTTTGGAGGTAATGAATAATGTTGGTAAATGCAACCGAAATGCTGCTCAAGGCACGCGATGGCCACTACGGTGTGCCGCAGTTCAACATCAATAATCTGGAGTGGACCAAGGCAGTCCTGACCGCCTGCGAGGAAATGAAGAGCCCCGTCATTCTGGGTGTTTCCGAGGGTGCAGGTAAGTACATGACCGGCTTCAAGACCGTTGCCGCCATGGTCAGCGCCATGGTCGATTCCATGGGCATCACTGTTCCCGTTGCTCTGCATCTGGATCACGGCACCTACGAGGGCTGCAAGGCCTGCGTTGAGGCCGGCTTCTCCTCCATCATGTTCGATGGCAGCCACTACTCCATCGAGGAGAACGTGGAAAAGACCAAGGAGCTGGTTGCTCTGGCACACGCTCACGGCATGAGCATCGAGGCCGAGGTCGGCTCCATCGGCGGCGTTGAGGACGGCGTTGTGGGCAACGGCGAGATCGCTGATCCCGAGGAGTGCGCAAAGATCACCGCTCTGGGCATCGACTTCCTGGCTGCCGGCATCGGCAACATCCACGGCGTCTACCCCGCAAACTGGAAGGGTCTGGACTTCGAGGCTCTGGACCGCATCCACAAGGCCACCAACAACATTCCTCTGGTTCTGCATGGCGGCACCGGCATCCCCGACGAGATGATCGCAAAGGCCATCAGCCTGGGTGTTTCCAAGATCAACATCAACACCGAGTGCCAGCTGGTGTTTGCTGAGGCCACCCGCAAGTACATCGAAGAGGGCAAGGATCAGCAGGGCAAGGGCTTCGACCCCCGCAAGCTGCTGGCTCCCGGCGCAAAGGCCATCGAGGCCAAGTGCAAGGAGAAGATCGAGCTGTTCGGCTGCGCAGGCAAGGGCTAAGCTGAGGCTTGTATCGTAACCGGTACACCACCCAATAAAATATGCGTCCCCGCCACACTGTTATGCACAGTGCAGCGGGGACGCTTTTATTTTGAAATTCGATAATGCCCCACGATGTCGGTTCGTTTTTCCAGAATGTCCTGTTCGTAAGCTGTCTGCCATGGGTCATTGTGGTGAATGATATAAGGCACTCCGTTTTTATTTCGCCGGTCGGACACGATGCCGATATGTCTTTCAAAGATCACAATATCGCCGCCCTGCCATTCCTCTATTTCTGAGACATCTGTGGTCAGGGCAGCTGCTGTGTGTGCAAAAAACACCTTCAGGTTTCGTACCCGTCGAAAATCTATGTTTACATCCGGTTCTTCCACCATATAATCCTGTGGCTGCTCCCGGATATCTGCGTCCACAAGCACCTGCAGATCATATCCGGCATTCTTCAACGCATATGCAACTACATCGGTGCAAACGCCATAACCATCGTCAGGATAACCGGTCTCATAATAGCGGCTTTTGTATTTTGGATGTGTGCTCACATAGGCCAGTGCGCCGTTCAGAATATCCAACTGATCGTCTACGCCGTCATCATCCCGATCTACGCTGCTATGAAACTGCGATATCCTGCCCCGATAATCGTCCTCCGGCCGGATTGCCGTGGTGCACTGATAATGTGTCTGCACATAAAATACGATGCTGCAAAACAGTAAAAGCACCAGTACCGCTGCATAATGCTTTGCTGTATCCTTGTATGTTCTGTCCGAACGCATATTCTCACCCCTTCCTGCTTTGAGGATACCAGCTTTTTCCCTGTTCTGCAACCCCTTGGCATATATAGCGCAACAAAAAAGCCCTGAGACTTTCATCTCAGAGCTCTTTATTAAGTCGGCGACTACCTATTTTCACAAGCCGTTTCCAGCTA
>ULWO01049605.1_pt1 | contig 9850 bp, 6 predicted proteins | sample 1960421 | NCBI WGS metagenome assembly ULWO01 (sample SAMEA4835814, study PRJEB28245) | human gut metagenome | biome: gut microbiome; material: fecal sample | place: Denmark | collected 2008 | reverse complement strand
GCGCGGAAAAGAAATTCTACTCTGGCCGGGAAGACTTTGCTGCTGTCTATCCGTTTATCCCATATCAGTTTAACCTGCTTGGCAGTGTCCTGACTTCTATTCGGACACACGGCGCGTCTGGTAAACACCTCGCAGAAGGCGAGCGATCCATGCTGGCGCTGTTCAAAGAATCCGCTGTGAGAATCATGAATCAGGAAGCGGGCGCACTGGTTCCATTCAATATGTTCTATGATGCCCTTGAGCAATTCCTCGATCATTCCCACAAGGGTGTGATTTCTCGTGCCCTGGATAATGACTATCTGAACCCGGAACACGCCGAAGAATGTTTTGATGTCAATGTTCTCAAGACTCTGTTCATGATAAAATATGTGAAAGAGATTACTGCGACTGTCAACAACATTACAAGTCTAATGGCCTCCAATATCAATGAGGACCGGATGGGCTTGACGCAGCGTGTAGAAGATGCGCTGAAACGACTTGCCCGGCAGACGCTGATTCAGAAGAACGGCGAGATATATGTTTTTTTGACAAACGAAGAACAAGAGATCAATAAGGCGATAGATGGGTTCTTTGTCGATCCGAGCGATGTGATGGGAACTGCCGCTGAACTGGTTTTTGACGGTCTTTATCCGGAAAAGAAGTACCGATATGCCGCTTTCAATGGCAGGTATCAATTCGGATTCAATCAAATGATGGATGACCGTCCCTATAAAGTGAATCAGAATTATGACATTACGCTTCGAATTCTGACACCGGACAGCGACGATGCTGCAGATGAGGCAACACTGCGAATGATATCCGGGCAGAGCCGCTGCGTACTTGTCGTCCTGCCAAACGACCGGTCCTTCCTTGACGAGCTGCGTTCGGCGATCAAAATTGAAAAGTATCTAAAGTCTGAGTCCTCAAGCTCCGCAACACAATTTGAGCAGATCAAGGCAGCAAAACGAATAGAAGCTCGCGACCGGAGAGAAGCCGCACAGCTGTTTTTGGCAGAGTCGCTGAAAAACGCGGATATCTATGTGAATGGCGACCGCATACAGTCCAATTCCAAGGAAATTGCAAGCCGCATCAACGATGCGCTTGGAAAACTTGTCGCAAGCGTCTATCACAAGCTCTCCTATATTGATACCGCTATGGGCGAGAATGATATTCGCCGGCTGCTGAAGGATCAGGGGCAGCAACTGACACTGGACGCTGAAACGGCATCCGTCAATCGGCTGGCCTTGCAGGATGTGAACGACTATATCGCCTCCGTTACGGTGCGGCATATGAAAGTCTCCATGAAGTCCATTTATGATCGCTTCCAGAAGGCTCCGTATGGTTTTGTTGAGGCGGACATTCAATGGCTGATCGCAAAGCTGTTCAAAGACGGCGACATCACGCTCTTTGTGAACAGCGAGGTCGTGACGCGCCGCACCAGCTCGGACGATGAGATCCTGCGCTATCTGACCCGCAAAGAGTTTTTGGAAAAACTCATGATGGAAAAGCAGGTCAAGGCGAATGAGAAGCAGAAAAAAGCTGTCCGTGAAGTCATGAAAGAGCTGTTCCGCGTCAGTTCAGCCAGCGAAGACGATGAATCTCTGATGAACAGTTTCTTGAACTACGCCGCAAACCTCAAGACGGAGCTAGAGAAGCTGGAGATCCGCTATTCCTCGCAGCCCAAGTATCCCGGCAAAGCTGTGATCACATCTGGAAAACAACTATTGTGCCAAGTGCTGCCCATCAAATATCCGGCGGAATTCTTCAGCGCCATCGATGCCGCGCGGGATGATTTCCTCGATTTTGCCGAGGACTATGAGCCTGTCCGAAAGTTCTTCACCGGCGATCAAATCGGCATTTTCGACCGCGCGATTCGCCTGATGAAGATTTTTGACGACAGTAAGACATTTATTGTGAATGACGAAGTCGAGAATACCGTTGGACAGATCAAGGTGATCATGCAGAAACCTGCACCATATAGCGATATTTTCAAGCTGCCCGCTCTGCTCGACCAGTACATCCGTGCTTATGATGAAGTCCTGCAAACAATGGAAGAACCGGTGCTCGCCGCTATTGAGGATGCGAAAAGCCGCGTTTTTGCCGAACTGGAAGGAAAAGAGAGCAAGCCGCAGTTTATGGGCAAGTTTGCTGCCAAATTCCAGGAGCTTCACGACAAAGCGACCAGCAGCAATAATGTTGCGACGCTGCAGAACATCAAGGTGGAGGCCGATGCGCTGAAGGTTCGCTGTCTGAACGAAATCAGCGATGCCGAGACAAAAATCTTGGCGCGTAAAGCGGCGGAGCAAGCGCAGCGCAGAGCGCAGGCGGACGCCGCGCAGACCGCGTCCGGTAAGAGACCGGAAACGCCAACGCCGCAGCCTGCTCCAGAACCGCCCAAGCCGAAGATCAAAAAGCAGAAGACCGTGAGTATCAAATCCATCAATACATCGAATACCTGGCAGCTTGAAAGCGCAGACGATGTCCGGCGCTATGTGTCCGAGCTTCAGGATAAGCTTATGCGGGCATTGGAAAAGGATACGGTCATCAATATTGAGTTTTGAGGTTTATCGATGAATAGAGAGTTAGAATCCATTATAAAAGACGACATTGAGCGCTGCAAAAAGTTGACTACAGTTGCTGGTTCTGTTGAACTTTTTCAAGCACTTGCCTCAAAGTACAATGGCTATTTTCCCGGATTCTATGATGAAATTATTGTTGAAGGTTCATTGACACCAGATGGAGACCGCGATTATAGGCCGGAGGTACATGCTGTGCAAGAAAAATTAGAGTTGGCAATACTCGCAGAGCATGAGAAAGATCCAATTTACGATTTCAGAAAAATGCTGAAAGAGGATATTGATAAGTTGAAAAACGTATGCAATGCCGGTTCTGAGAATGAAATTGAAAAGCAAAATCTGTACACGGCGATTACTGCCCGATACCACTCGTACATCCCACAGCTAGGCAGCGGCCTTTATGGATATAATTCCAGAATCGAGTTCTATGAAGAAGTCAACGGTGAATCCTTGAATGACAATCTAAAAAGGCTATATCACAAGCTATGCACTTTCGATGCACTTGGATGTCCCGGATTAAATGCAGTTGCAGAGAAATCGCCGAACACCGTGGTAACTATCACAAATACAAATCAAAATACAAATACTGTTGCTGTCTCATTTGAGACTGCACGAGAAACAGTAAACGCGATGACTTCTCTTCCAGATGAGGAAATTCAAGACATTCAAGCAAAAATTGATGAAATCGAGGAGATTGTGAAATCAAAAGACAGCAAGAGCAAAAAATGGTCAAAAGCGAAAGAAATCATTAAGTGGATTGCTGATAAAGGGGTAGACGTCGGAATAGCACTGCTCCCTTTGGTTTTGCAAATCGGATGACGGAGGGAAAACACCATGAACAAAACCGCGATCAAGAACTTTGCTGTGTGGGCACGGCGAAAGCTCATCAGCGAGATCACATATAAGGCGGGACTTCTCGGCGTGACGGAAAAAGGCGCGGCCGAGCCGCTGCCGCAGTCCACGAAGGACTTGCAGTTCTTTGACATCGGCACGAAGACTTACGCCGAGGTACAGGGCGCGGAGATCGCCCAGCGCAATGCCCTTGTCGCTGCCATCCGGGACAAAGCCCGCGAGGTGGACTACAAGACCGCGTTCCAGAATGTGGTGGAGGAAGTCGCCTACACCTGGTTCAACCGTATGATCGCCATCCGGTTCATGGAGATCAACGACTATCTCCCCTCCCGCGTCCGTGTTCTTTCCTCCGAGAACCCCGGCAAGCTGGAGCCGGATTTTGTCACGAATCCCTTTGACACCGATCTGGACTTCACGCCCTACGAGCGCGACCGCGTGTTACAGTTCAAGGACGAGAACAAGCTGGACGAGCTGTTTCGGGCGCTGTTTATCAAGCAGTGCAACAAGCTGCATGAGATCCTGCCGGAGCTGTTTGAGGCGACCAGAGACTATACCGAGCTGCTGCTGACCATTTCGTTCACAGACAAGGACGGCGTGGTCTATCACCTGACCCATGATATCCCGGAGAGCGACTTCGATATTTCCCACACCGACGAGGACGGCAAAACGCCCGGTCAGGTGGAGATCATCGGCTGGATGTATCAGTATTACAACACCGAGCCGAAAGACGAAGTATTCGCGCTGCTCAAGAAGAACGTCAAGATCACGAAAGAGCGCATCCCCGCCGCGACGCAGCTTTTCACGCCGGACTGGATCGTTCGCTATATGGTTGAAAACAGTCTTGGCAGGCTTTGGGTGGAGGGGCATCCCAACGCTGCGCTGAAAGCCGGCTGGAAATACTATCTGGAGGAAGCCGAGCAGGAGCCGGATGTGCAGGCGCAGCTTGCCAAGCTCCGCGAGGACTATGCCAGGCTGAATCCCGAAGATATTAAGGTCATCGACCCCTGCATGGGTTCCGGTCATATTCTCGTCTATGCCTTTGATGTGCTGATGCAGATCTACGAGGCGCAGGGCTATACGCAGCGCGACGCCGCCCGGCTGATCGTGGAGAAGAATCTCTATGGTCTGGATATTGACAAGCGCGCGTATCAGCTTGCCTATTTTGCGGTCATGATGAAGGCGCGGCAGTATAACCGCCAGATTCTGAACGGCGAGCTCAGGCCGCATCTCTATGCCATTCAGGACAGCAACGGCATCAACCGCAATCAGCTGCAATTCTTTGGCTGGTCGATGGGCGATGTTGAGCGCAACAAAGCGCTCACGCAGGTGGAATATCTGCTTGACACGTTCCGCGATGCAAAAGAATACGGTTCTATTTTAAGTGTTGATATGCTCGATTGGGAGCTGCTGTATCGCTTTGCCGGGACGGTCGATTATTCCGACCAGATCAGCTTGGATGAACTGAATCTTGAGGCTACAAAAGACGCTCTCTGGACGCTGGTTGAACAGGGCGCTGTGCTGGCGCAGAAGTATGACGTGGTTGTGACGAATCCGCCGTATATGGCGGTCAGCAACGCCGGGGCAAAGGTCAACGACTATGTGAAGAAGAACTTCCCGGACAGCAAGGCGGATCTGTTCGCCGTGTTTATTGAACGCTGCGGGCAGATGGCGAAGAAAAACGGCTATCAGGCGATGATCACGCAGCACGCTTGGATGTTCCTGTCCAGTTTTGAGAAGTTGCGTAGAAAGCTGCTGGCAGTTGATATTGTCAATATGGCACACCTTGGCGCAAGAGCATTTGAAGAGATCGGCGGTGAAGTGGTTCAAACAACTTCTTTTGTTATGCAAAAGGCAAATGCTGCTGGAAGAAAGGGGCTTTACGCTCGTTTAGTTGATGGGGCATCACAGCAGGAAAAGGAAATGATATTCCTCGAACGAAAGTGCCAATTCGTGACAGACAAGGAAAACTATGATGTTATTCCCGGCAAGATTATCGCCTACTGGTTGTCTGATGCACTTGTTAATGATTTTCGTCGCGGAACACCTCTTGGAGAGATTGCATTTCCACGTCAAGGATTAGCAACGTCCAATAATGACAAATACCTTAGACTATGGTTCGAGGTCGCCAATGACAATCTGAACACTAAGGCGGTCTCGACAAGTGATGCAAAAAAATCAGGGAAACGATGGTACCCTCACTGCAAAGGGGGAGGGTATAGAAAGTGGTATGGTAATAGAGACTATGTTATTGATTGGAAGGATGATGGTAAACTTTTGAGGAATGACAATAAAGCGGTCATACGTAATCCAGATTATTATTTTCTTGACGGCTTTTCATACTCAGATGTCTCAACTGGCGACTATGCCTTGCGATATTACGGGAATGGGTTCATCTTTGATTCCACTGGGCCAATGATTTTCTTATCAGGAAACAATCATATGGATTATGATAACGCCAAGTTGCTTGCTTTGATGAACACATCTGTCGTAAATAAGATTTTAACATTTCTTTGCCCAACAATCCATTATACACAGAGCGCCGTCGCTAAAATTCCTTTGTTTGAGATTAGTACACCGTGTGAGACAGCTTTGAAAAATGTTGAGCTTTCTCGTGATGACTGGGATGCCTACGAAAACTCATGGGATTTCAAGCGGAATCCACTGGTGTGAGGTGATTTATGGGAACATCGGAAACGTATGCAGCACATTTATATAATAACTACCAATATCAGCAGTTTATTTCTGACATCAATAGTGACGCAGTTTATCACTATACTACGTCAGATACATTGTTCAAAATAGCCGAGAAAAAGCAGCTTCGCTTTACAAATCGCCTGTACTTAAATGATTGTAGCGAAGGGCGGTATGTGTTGGATTTGTGTATAAAGCGAATCGATGATATATGGGCGCCAAATTGCAGATTCTGCAAAAATGATTTTCTTGAGTGCCTAAAAATGCTCAGAGAGAAGCTCAATTTGCGGCAATTCCAATTCTACCAATGATGGCGATAATCTGACGATGTGGAACTATTATTCAAAGGGTGACGGAATCAATATACAGTGTTTCATTTTCAACTGATGGCGATAATCTGACGATGTGGAACTATTATTCAAAGGGTGACGGAATCAATATACAGTTTTCCAAGTCCCAGCTACTTGATTCGCTGCAAACCCATCTTCACAATATTGTTGTTGGTCCTATAGCACTCCTACATGGGCTTGTTATATATGACGAAGACGAGCAGATAGGCATACTTAGAAAGCTATTGAACGATTTTTCTGAAACTGGAGAGATGCTTAATGAATGGGGATTGTTTACATCATGGGCTGTCCTTAATGTAGGTACTTTTTTCAAACACAAAGGATTTCGTGATGAGCGTGAGTATCGTATTGCCTACAATCTGTTTTGCGATCCCTATGACCCAACAAAATGTTTGTCGCTTTTTTCGGACAACGACCACAACAAACCGTATAGCTTTGATGTTTACCAAAAAGAAGGCATGATGGTTCCCTTTGTTGATGTGGATATTAGCAGTGACTCGTTTCAAGCAGTCACGCTGTCCCCAAGAATCGCAGCAGAATACTATGCAGATGGTTTAAAGCTTAAAGACGGCGTTCAAATCATGAAGGACTATATGGCCTCCGGCTCCTTCGCCCGCGGCAAGGAAGAAAAATCTGCGTCCGCCTCGATGGTTTTTGTCGGCAATATCAATCAGGATGTTTCTGTGCTGCTCAAGACCTCACATCTATTCGAACCGTTCCCGGATGCGATGGCGTATGATACTGCGTTTCTTGACCGTATTCATTGCTACCTTCCCGGTTGGGAGATTCCGAAGTTCCGTCCAAACAGCTTTACCAACGATTACGGCTTCATTACAGACTACCTCTCGGAGTTCCTGCGGGAACTGCGGAAGGAATCGTTCGGCGATGCCTTGGATAAATACTTCAAACTTGGCAGCAACCTGAATCAGCGCGATACGATTGCCGTTCGCAAAATGGTTTCAGGCATGCTGAAACTGCTTTATCCAGACGGTGACTTCGGTAAGGAGGAAGTCCGTGAGGTGCTTACCTTTGCCCTGGAGATGCGCCGCCGTGTTAAGGAGCAGCTTAAAAAAATCGGCGGCATGGAGTTCTACGATGTCAATTTCTCGTTCGTAGATAACGACAGCTTTGAGGAAACCTTTGTGTCTGTTCCTGAGCAAGGTGGTGGCAAACTGATTCCGGATGGCATGTGTAATCCAGGTCATATCTATACAGTTTCTCGCGGCAAGAGCGGCATGATCGGCGTCTATCGCCTTGAAACGCAAATGCTCCCCGGCAACGGCAAGCTGGAGCGGACAGGACTTGGCACGGACCGCGAAGCAAAAGAATCAACCAATACTGCGTTTAACTATCTCAAAGCCAACGCAAACGCCATCAGCGGCAATATCAGCACGACAAGCAAAGATTACATCATCAATTATCAGGATTTGAACGGCATCGGGATCACGAAGCATCTGGCACTTCCGACCGTTATTGCGATTTGCTCCGTTGCGTTGTCTCGCCCGACTGTGACCGGTTTGGCAGTTCTGGGCGACATCAGCATTAGCGGAACAATTATGAAAGTCGAAGATCTTGCCAACGTGCTTCAGGTGTGCCTCGACAGCGGTGCGAAAAAAGTCCTGCTGCCAATCACTTCTGCAGCAGATATCGGCAGCGTTCCGTCCGAGCTGGTCGGTGCATTCAGCCTGATTTTCTACTCCACCCCGCAGGAGGCGGTTTTCAAGGCACTCGGTGTAGACTAAGGAGGCAGGAACATGTTTGAAGACGATTTTTCAAAAATGCTCCGTGATTACCCGGCAGCGGTCACAGACAAGAAGGTCTTTGCTGGCTTGATGAAGGATCTCTTTCCGGGGCAGCAGATGCAGATCAATCTCATGAATACAACGTATGAGCTTGGCATTGCCAATGAGATTGCAGGTGTTGCGCATATTAACAATGCATTTGCTTTTCGATTTGTAAAGCGTCTGGTGGACGAGTACGGTGTCAGTCGGCTCAATGCAGATTGGGCGGTTTCTGTGTGGTGCGTCTGTTATGGGCAGCGGCTTTTACATAAACCTTGCGACATTCAGATCAGCCGCGCAAAAAGCGGTGCAGCTCCGGCAATTCAGGCAGACCGCCATCCGGACGCAGGCAGGCAATATGGGGACTTGTTCCGCTATACAAAGGTGGACGGAGGCTATGGTGTCACCGGATTTTCTGGTCAAAACAAGAAAACCATCATTTTCTCGAACCGGTATAACAACCAGGTTGTAAAACGGATCATGCCGCGCTCTTTTGCGGAGTGCGAAGTGCGAGAAGCAGTTATGACGGACGGAATTGAAGTCATTGACGCGGGCGCGTTTGCCGGCTGCACGGAGCTCAAGCAGGTCATATTTCCCAATACACTCAAAGAAATTGGCGATTGTGCATTTCAGTCCTGCCCAGAGCTGGTTACGGCAATGCTGCCGCAAGGCATTGAGCAGATCGGAAAATACTCCTTTGCAGGTTCCGGACTCAAGACGATTTCGATTCCGCGTTCTGTGTTTTGGGTGGGAGAAGGTGTTTATTCGGACTGCAAACGGCTGAATAATGTTGTTGTACCTGATAACATCATTTCCATTCCAGATAAGATGTTCAGCGGTTGTGACAGTCTGAGCGAAATCAAACTGCCAGAGACGGTGGACAGCATCGGCGCTGATGCATTTCGAGATTGCAGCAGCCTGCAATCCATTGTAATTCCGGAATCTGTACATTCAATCGGGGAAAACGCTTTCTCTGGAACACACCCGAAGTTTACGCTGCTTTGTCACAGACTCTCCGAGGCAGAAAAGTACGCAAGAAGCCATGATATCACGTTTCAGATCATTTACTGAGGTGTGGCTATGGGATTATTAGATTTGTTTAAGCCGCAATCAAAGACACCAATGGTGCAAAGCATCCTACCGGATGCTGCCGTTCAGGAAATTCTGCGCGGGCGATTGCCGATTCTGAATACAAATAAGATCTTTCTAAAATCCGGTGAGGTCTGCCATTACATTGACAAGGCAATCTATGAAAAGAAGATCGTAAGGAAACGCTATGTCCGGCGAAACTCCGGATACTCTGCACCGGGACTTTTCAAGGGAACGCGCGTTAACTATGGGGGCGGCACGACCGATCAGGTAGACAATGTTACCTACCAGACGATGCGCGGGATTCTGTACATCACGAACCGCCGAATCATCTTTCAGGGTGATCAAGAAGGATTTGATTTGAAGGTGGATGACCTTGTGGCAATTACGCCTTACAGCAACTGCGTGGAGCTTCAGACAAGTAAAACACACTATAAGATTTTTGTTCCAAACGGCAATGTGACGCAGTCTGTTTTGCAGTTAATACGATAAGGAGGAATGAACGTGGACGGGCAGTTAAAAGCAGGAACTT
>ULWO01019090.1_pt1 | contig 9905 bp, 8 predicted proteins | sample 1960421 | NCBI WGS metagenome assembly ULWO01 (sample SAMEA4835814, study PRJEB28245) | human gut metagenome | biome: gut microbiome; material: fecal sample | place: Denmark | collected 2008 | reverse complement strand
CCCGCCGTTCCACAGAGAATCTGCACGATAACAAATCAAAACTTACAGATTAAACACAATGCCGCATACCGCGCCGATCAGGATAAACACGATCGGATGCAGCTTTTTGAGCTTCCAGATACCGAGCGACAGCACGAGGAAAATAATTATCGCCGGAACATTGATGACCGAACCGATGCTGGCAATACCGGCCCAGTTTTCCGTGTGCAGCAGGGAAGCGGCGAACACCTCGAGCATTGCGCCGAAGATCAGACCCGCGGACGCCGGACGCAGACCGTAAAAGCCGTTCTTGACCAGCGGAGAGTCGCGGAACTTATCGAGCGCACGCGACACCAGAATGATGATGATGACCGACGGTAGCACAAGCGAGCAGGTCGCTGTGATGGCACCGGGAATGCCGGCTGCGTGGAAGCCTGCGTATGTTGCCGAGTTGACACCTATCGGACCGGGTGTGGACTCGGAGACCGCAATCATGTCCATCAGATCATTCGGCGTGAACCACGGATACCGCAGCGAAATCTGCTTGAGAAAGGGCAGGGTCGCCAGTCCGCCGCCGATGGCGAACAGACCCGCCTTGAAAAATTCGTAAAACAGCTGAAGGAAAATCATGCACGTTTCCTCCTGATCATACCGATGATAATACCGGCAGCAGCGGCGATAACGACCATCACAACGGGCGATACGCCGAAGAAGGCGACAGCCGCGAACGTAACGAGCAGGATAACACTGGTCGGAACGTCAACAACGCCCTTTTTCGCCATTTTCCACACGGACTGCAGCACAAGCGCGCAGACCGCGATGCGGATTCCGGCAAATGCGTGCTGCACGACAGCGAGATGCGCAAACTGCTGGATAAACGCGGCAATGATCGTGATAATAATCAGCGATGGCGTGATCATGCCTGCCGTGGCGGCAATGCCGCCGAGAATGCCGTGCGTCTTGCAGCCGATGAACGTGGACGTGTTCACGGCGATAACGCCCGGCGTACACTGACCGATGGCGTAGTAGTCCATCAGCTCGTCCTCGGTCGCCCAGTGGCGGTTTTCAACGACCTCGCGCTGCAGAATCGGCAGCATGGCATAGCCGCCGCCGAACGTGCATACGCCAATCCGTGCAAATGTGAGGTATAGATCAAGGTAAGGATTCAAATGATACAGTCCTTTCGTCAGGAGATAACTTCAATAGTATACACCCGCTGTCGTAAAATGAACAGAATAATCCTGTTAAGAGAATGAAAAAAACGCTCAAAGCAGCAGCTCCAAGCGTTTTCTGTTTACTTTGCGGGAATGACCTCCAGCCAGTAGCCGTCCGGGTCGGAGATAAAATAGATGCCCATTGCCGGATTTTCAAAGCAGATGCAGTCCATTTCCTTGTGCTTTGCGTGTGCGGCATCGAAATCATCCACGCGGAAGGCCAGGTGGAACTCGTTGTCACCGAGGTTGTACGGCTTGTCCCAGTCGCGCAGCCACGTCAGCTCGAGCAGATGCGGCGTTACGCCATCGGTCAGGTATACAATAATGAAGCTGCCGTCTGGTGCGTTGATGCGGCTGGATTCGGTCAGACCGAGAGCCTCCTTATAAAAAGAAAGCGAGCGGTCCAGATCGCGGACGTTGAAGTTGTTGTGTGCAAACGAAAATTGCATAATGATATCCTCCTGATTGCGAATCTACGGTTACTGTACCATGAAGCTGTGAAAATTGCAAGCGGACGGCGAAAAGATACAAAACCGGTTTGCATTTAGTGTTGAAATTCTGGCGATGGCTTGCTATAATTAGGTTGAATATTTGCGTCCCAAAAAGGAGGCAGGGGTTTGAAAAAGAGATTACAGAAGATGCTGGCTCCCAACAGCGTAATGTTTTATGTGCTGTTTTTCCTGTTTGCGGTCGTGGGACTTTATTTCTCCCGCGTGTACGGTGCGGTGGGTATTGTGGTGTGTATCATCCTGCGGATTGTTTCGCTGCGTACGAATGCGGCACGGCAGCGGCAGGTGCAGGAACTGATGAACAACATCGAGGTAGACGGCGGAGAGATCCGTCCGGCGGTGACACGCTCGCCGCTGCCGACAGCTGTCGCGCTGGCTACCACGGGTGAGATCGTATGGGCGAATGACGCATTTGCGGAAATCAGCGGTCGAGGGACTGCGGTAAGCGGTGTTCGCATGGGCGAGATCGCACCGACGTTTGAGACCGGCTGGCTCATCAAGGGACAGACCGCGTTCCCGGGCGAGCTTGGCATTGGCAAGCGGCAGTATCATGTATTCGGCAGTCTGGTGCAGAGCGGCGCGGGGCAGCTGATGATGCTGCATTTTATCGACTGCACCGAGTTTGTCCGTCTGCGCGACGCAGCGGAGACTACTCGTCCGGCTATCGCGGTTATCGCGATCGACAACTACGAGGATCTGGTCAAGAATACCACTGACTCGGAAAAATCCAACATTCTGGCGGGCATTGACAAACGTCTGTTTGCCTGGGTGAAGGACTCAAGCGCCGTACTGCGCAGGTACGACCGCGACAAGTATATCTTCGTGATCGAAAGCGCCGAGCTGGACAAGCTGGTCGCGCGCAAGTTCTCCGTTCTGCAGGAGGTGCGCGAGATTGAGAACCACGAGGGCGTTGTAGCTACTCTGTCCATCGGTATCGGACGCGACGGCGAAACGCTTGCGGAAAGCTATCAGTTTGCCGGACTCGCTATCGACATGGCGCTGTCCCGCGGCGGCGACCAGGCGGTTATCAAGAATAAATTTAACTTTGCCTTCTTCGGCGGACTGAGCGAAGAAGTCGAGAAGCGCACCAAGGTCAAGAGCCGCGTGGTTGCCAACGCACTCAGTCAGCTGATTCGAGACTCGTCTCAGGTGCTGGTCATGGGCCATAAGAACAGCGATATGGACGCTATCGGCGCTGCTGCCGGTATGGTCTGTGCCGCGCGCGTCAAGGGCAGACCGGTGCACATTGTTGTGGACCGTCAGCACACCATGGCAAGTGACCTGATCGAGCGGCTGGAAACCCAGTCTGAGTACAAGGGCGTGTTCATCAGCGCCGAGGATGCGATGATCGCGTGCGATTTCAACACGCTGCTTATCGTGGTGGACGTAAACCGTCCCGGCTATGTGGAGAGCGCGGCACTGCTCGAATCCATCAACAAGATCGCAGTCATTGACCATCACCGCCGTGCGGCGGATTATATCGAGAACGCAGTCGTATCCCTGCACGAGCCGTATGCGTCGTCCGCATCCGAGCTGGTCAGCGAGCTGCTGCAGTATCTTGTGCCGACCAGCGGCATTCTCACCTGCGAGGCGGAAGCCATGCTGGCGGGTATTTATCTGGATACCAAGGGCTTTTCAACGCGCACCGGCGTCCGCACATTTGAGGCGGCAGCGTATCTGCGCCGCGCAGGTGCGGAGTCGAGCGATGTCAAGCGCCTGTTCCAGTCCAGCTTTGACCAGTATATGGAGCGCCAGAAGCTGATCTCGTCCGCGCGCGACTGCGGTCAGGGCGTTATCTTTGCCATTACCGGCGAGGAGGTAGACCGCATTGCGGCCGCACAGGCAGCGGACGAGCTGCTGTCCATCATCGGCACACATGCAAGCGTTGTTGCGTTCCGCAGCGGCAATGATATGGCGGTTTCCGCTCGTGCGGCAGGCCACGTCAATGTGCAGCTGCTGATGGAGAGACTCGGCGGCGGCGGCAACCATTCGGCGGCCGGTGCACAGCTGAAGAATACCACGCCGGAGGAGGCCGACAAGCTGATCACGGATGCCATTCGCGGCTACTTCGACGATCAGCGGACCGAGAAGCAGGACGACAACAAATAACAGTCTGTCGGAAAAGGCGTTTCACGACAGCCGTAATTAGACCGAAAAGCAGGCGAAGCTGTTCGCCGCATTCGATATAGGGCAATACCGCATAATTGAACAAGAGCGGTTTTGCCCTCAGTACACACAAAAGGAGTAATCATCATGAAAGTAATTCTCAAGGCCGACGTTAAGGGCAAGGGCAAAAAGGGCGAGCTGATTGAGGTCAGCGAGGGCTACGGCCGCAACTTCCTGATGCCGCGCGGTCTGGCAGAGCCGGCAACCGCGGATAACCTGAACGTCAAGAAGGCGCAGGATGAGGCACACGCACGCAAGATCGCACTTGAGCAGCAGGCAGCCCGCGAGGCAGCCGAGAAACTCAAGGAGAGCCCGGTAAAGGTTCCGGCCAAGGGTGGCACGGGCGGCCGTCTGTTCGGCGCTGTTACCTCCAAGGAAATCGCTGAGGAGCTGAACAAGCAGTACGGTCTGAACGTACCGAAGCAGAAGATCGTGCTCGAGGAGCCGATCAAGACCTTCGGTGTACACCGCGTAAAGGCAAAGCTGTATCAGGATATCGCAGGCGAGATTCTGGTGCAGGTAGTCGAGGCCTAACCTGCATCTATAGGGGACTTCAAAAGTCCCCTATATACGAAATGTGGTTCCGGAGAAACCACATTTCGATACCCGAATGTCGCGCTCCAAGAGCGCTGGGTCGGGGTACAAAAAGACCCGGCAAAGCTGGGCCTTTTTGTGTGCCGCTCTGCGGCACGGATTGAATGCCGTCGCATAGCGGCGGTCGCCTGAGGGCGGGCCAATGACTCGGTTTTCCATTCGGAAAACCTGTCATGTGGTCGCGCTTTGCAAGCAAAGCGGGATTTGATTGACGCAGGCGATGCCTGCGTTGTCATTTTTTGTTCCTCATTCTCAATTCTCCATTTTCCATTCTCAATTTGTTAGCGGAGGAAGGTAAGTAAGTGCCCGACGAACTTTTAATGCGGCAGGTGCCGCAGGATCTGACTGCGGAGCAGTCGCTTTTAGGCGCGATGCTGGTCGATCCGAATTGCATTCCTGAGGTCATCGAGCAGGTGCGCGCCGATGATTTTTACGCGGAAGAAAACAAGCGCATTTTTGAGACCATCTACTCGATGTTCAACGGCGCACAGCGTATTGACCCGGTAACCGTTCTGGATATGCTCACGCGCATGGGCTACTACGACGAGGCCGGCGGCCGCGCGTATCTCTTTCAGCTGATGGAGGTCACGCCGGGTGCGCGAAACGTCAACGAATATGTCCGCATCGTGCGTGACAAGAGCCTGCTGCGCCAGCTGGCGGATGCGGGCAGCGAGATTCAGCAGAACGCCCTCGAAGCCCACGGCGAAGCCTCCGGCATTGCCGAGCTGGCGGAGCAGCGCATTTACAGCATCCGGCAGGGACGTGAAATTAAGGGCCTGTCACGGCTTTCTGAGGTTATCGCCGATCTGTATACCGAACTGGACGAGCGCGCCCGATCGGACAGTGAAATTCCCGGCATGTCCACCGGCTTCCACGCGCTGGACACGGCACTGACCGGTCTCAATAAATCCGACCTGATTCTCATTGCGGCACGACCCGGCATGGGCAAGACCGCATTTGCGCTCAACGTGGCGCTCAATGCGGCTAAGGCAAGTGTCAAGAATAAGGAGCGCGGCGACAAAAAGGGCACCGGCGTGTGCGTGTTCCAGCTTGAGATGGGCAAGGAACAGCTGGCCAGCCGTTTTCTGTCGAGTGAGGCACTCATCGAGTCGCAGAAGCTGAAAACCGGCAATCTGGACGGTGACGACTGGGTAAAGATCGCGCGTGCGTCCGGCGTACTGGCAGGACTGAATATCTATGTGGACGACAATCCGGCCATCACGGTTGCGGAGATCAAGGCGAAATGCCGCAGACTGGGCGACGAACTCGGTCTGATCGTCATCGACTATCTGCAGCTGATGCACGTCGGCGGCCGCCACATGGATAACCGTGTGCAGGAGGTCGCAGAGATTTCGCGTTCGCTGAAAATTATGGCGAAGGAACTCAATGTTCCGGTCGTGTGTCTGTCGCAGCTGTCGCGTGCGTCCGAGCAGCGCTCGGATAAGCGCCCGATGCTGTCCGACCTGCGAGAGTCCGGCGCGATCGAGCAGGACGCCGACATCGTTATGTTTATCTACCGCGACGATTACTACGATGATGAAAGCGAAAATAAAAATATCGCAGAAATTATCATTGCGAAAAACCGTCACGGTGCGACCGGCACCATTGAGCTGCAGTGGGTCGGTCAGTATACTACGTTCTCCAATCCGGACCGCATTCACGAGGAGTAAGCCATGCTGGATACGGTAAAACGGACGATTTCCAACTATATGATGCTTGAAACCGGCGAAAATGTGCTGGTTGCCCTGTCCGGCGGTGCGGATTCCGCAGCGCTTCTGCTGAGTCTGCGCGAGCTGGGGTATTCTGTGCGGGCATTTCACCTCAACCACTGTCTGCGCGGTGCAGAGTCCGACCGGGACGAAGCCTTCTGCCGCAGGCTGTGTGAGAAGCTCGGCGTGGAACTGACGGTCGAGCGCGTGGACATAGCCGCTGCCGCAGGCGATTCCGCGGTGGAGGAGACCGCGCGGCGTATTCGCTATGCACGGCTGGAGCATGCCGCGCACGGAGCCAAAATCGCGGTGGCGCACAATGCGGACGACAATCTGGAGACCATGCTGTTTCATTTGGTGCGCGGCACAGGTGCGAAAGGTCTCACGGGCATTCCGCCGGTGCGCGGACGCATCATTCGGCCTCTCATCGAGGTCGAACGGCGGGAAATCGAAGCCTTTCTGCGCGAGCGCGGACAGGATTTCGTCACGGACAGCACGAACGCGGACACGGCTTATACGCGCAACCGCCTTCGTCAAGAGGTCGTTCCCGTTCTGCGGGAATTGAATCCGCAGGCGGCACAGGCGGCAGCACGGCTTTCGCGTCAGCTTCGGCAGGACGAGACTTGCCTGCAGAGTTATGCACAGACCTGTGTACAACTTTGTGCAGTCGGGAACGGCGCGTGGAAGATTCAGCCTCTGCGGGAAGCCGCACCGGCGGTTCGCAGCCGAGCGCTGCGGCTGCTGCTCGAAAATGCGGATATGCCGCTCAAAGACGTAACCGCAAAGCATATTACTGCGCTCGAGCATCTGTTGGAAACCGCGTCTCCGTCTGCGGAAACCGATTTGCCGAACGGCTATTTCGCAAGACGTGAATATGACGTTCTGCGCATCATTCCCAAGGCTGAAACTGCGGTCGAGCGGCCGGAAATCCCGCTTACCCTACCATTTGCAGGGACGATCTGGAAGAACACGGTAAAGCTCGCCGCAAAAAAATTAGAAAAATCCGAAGTTTTTTACAAAACATTCAATACTTTTTGTCTGGATTGTGGTACAATAGATTTTGAATCGCTGTGTGTTCGCACGCGGCGCACCGGAGATACCCTGCGGCTGACCGAAAACGGCGGCAGCAGATCGCTCAAAAAGCTGATGATCGACCGAAAGATTCCGCGCTATATGCGGAATACGATGGCCGTCATCGCAGATAAAAACGGCGTGATCGCGGTGCAGGATATCGGTGCGGACCGCAGCAGAACAGCCAAAAATAACGCAAATACACTGCAGATTACAGTAAAGGGGTTATCGAAAAATGGCTTATAATATGCGAGATGACATCAAGGAAGTTTACTTTACCGAGGAGCAGCTTCACGAAAAGGTAGCAGAGCTGGGTGCGCGTATCACGGAGGACTACCGCGACAAGAACCCGCTGATCGTCAGTGTGCTCAAGGGCTCCTATGTGTTCATGGCCGACCTGACCCGCGCCATTGATACGCCGTGCAACGTGGATTTTATGGTCGTATCCAGCTACGGCAAGGGCACCAAGACCTCTGGCGAGGTGCAGATCATCAAGGATATCGCACAGCCGATCGACGGCCGCGACCTGCTGATCGTTGAGGATATTCTGGATTCCGGCGTAACGCTGCATTATCTGATGCAGATCCTTGCAGCACGCGGCGCAAATTCCATCCGCCTGTGCACGCTGCTCTCCAAGCCGGAGCGCCGCAAGATTCAGGTTGATGTGGATTATCTCGGCTTTGAGATTCCAGACGAGTTCGTAGTCGGCTACGGTCTTGACTACGCGGAAAAGTATCGCAATCTGCCGTATATCGGCATACTTAAGCCGTATGTTTACGGCGGCGAGTAATTTAGGGAAGAGGTGTTAAACCGATTTGAAAGGCAAAATGAAAGGCTTCGGCCTTTACTTGATCATACTGGTGTGCCTGCTGGCGGGCGTCAGCTATGTGGTCAGCCAGACACAGCAGACAGAAACACTGTCCTATAATCAGATCTACAACTACTTTATGGATGGCGATGTTGACCAGTACGACGTGGACGACACCACGCTGACCATGCATCTGAAAAAGGAAAACCAGACGTACACTTACGATTTGGGCGACTACAGAAGCGTGTTCTATAATGATCTGGGTGAGACTATTCAGCAGCAGATGCGGGATGGCACGCTGACCAAGGTCGATTACCGTACGGCGACCATTCCGTGGTGGGCACAGTTCCTGCCGTATGTGATCCTGATCGTGTTGCTGATTGCGTTCTGGTGCTTTATGATGAACAAGCAGTCCGGCGGCGGAGCGGGTCCGATGCAGTTTGGCAAGGCCCGTGCAAAGCTGGCGCAGGATGATAAGCGCAAGGTCACCTTCAATGATGTGGCAGGCGCGGACGAGGAAAAGGCCGAGCTGCAGGAAATTGTCGAGTTCCTCAAGAATCCGCAGAAGTTCGTGCAGATCGGCGCGCGTATTCCGAAGGGCGTGCTGCTGGTCGGCCCTCCGGGCACCGGTAAGACCCTGATCGCGCGTGCGGTTGCAGGCGAGGCGGGCGTACCGTTCCTGTCTATTTCGGGTTCGGACTTCGTTGAGCTGTACGTCGGTGTCGGCGCATCGCGTGTGCGCGACCTGTTCGAGCAGGCCAAGAAGAACGCACCGGCTATCGTGTTCATCGATGAGATCGACGCGGTAGGCCGTCAGCGCGGCGCAGGTCTCGGCGGCGGCCATGACGAGCGCGAGCAGACGCTCAACCAGCTGCTCGTTGAGATGGACGGCTTTGGTGCAAACGAGGGCGTTATCGTCATCGCAGCCACCAACCGCAAGGATATTCTGGATAACGCGCTGCTGCGTCCGGGCCGTTTCGACCGTCAGGTCTATGTCGGCGCACCGGATGTCAAGGGCCGTGAGGCTGTCCTCAAGGTACATGCCCGCAACAAGCAGTTCGACCCGGATGTCAAGTTCTCCGAGATCGCCAAGACGACCGCCGGTTTCACCGGTGCAGACCTCGAAAACCTGCTCAATGAGGCAGCGCTGCTTGCGGCACGCCGCAACAAGAAGCTGATCTCGCAGGAGGAGATCGAGGAGTCGCTGCTCAAGGTTGTAATGGGCGTGGAGAAAAAGAGCCATATTATCAATGAGCACGACAAGCGCCTGACCGCGTACCACGAGGCCGGTCACGCGATCTGCTTCCACGTTCTGCCGACGCAGGATCCGGTACACCATGTTACCATCATCCCGCGTTCGTCCGGCGCAGGCGGCTTCACCATGCCGCTGCCTGAGGAGGATCAGGCCTACCGCACCAAGAAGTATATGGAGGAGTACATCATCGTTTGCCTGGGCGGCCGCGTGGCCGAGCAGCTGACGATGGAGGATATCTCCACCGGTGCTTATGGCGACATCAAGCAGGCAACCCAGATGGCACGCGCCATGGTCACCAGCTACGGTATGAGCGAGCGTATCGGCCCGATCGACTACGGTTCGGATAACGGAGAGGTGTTCCTCGGCCGCGATCTGGCAGCCGGCAAGGGCTATTCCGAGGTTAAGGCGGCAGAGATCGACGACGAGATTCACCGCATTATCGAGCACGCATATCACGCCTGTGAAAAGCTACTGAGCGAGCACATGGACGAGATGAAGCGCGTTGCCGAGTATCTCATCCGTAACGAAACGATGGACGGCGAGACCTTTGTTAAGGTCTATAACGGCGAAATCGTTCCAGATAAGATCGTCGGCGAGGAT
>ULWO01051022.1_pt1 | contig 10107 bp, 9 predicted proteins | sample 1960421 | NCBI WGS metagenome assembly ULWO01 (sample SAMEA4835814, study PRJEB28245) | human gut metagenome | biome: gut microbiome; material: fecal sample | place: Denmark | collected 2008 | reverse complement strand
TGTTCGCCAAGTCAGCCCATGTATATGTAAACTATGCAGAAGCTGAAATAGAAAAGCATTTCAATTTCATCCGTAAATTCAAAGCAGATGATTTAGCTGACTATCGTTTGTAAACTTCATTCCATTCTATAAAACGACGTTCTATTCTTCACGGAGTAGAACGTCGTTTATAGTATAAGATTTACTTTTAAACACATACTGATGCAAAATCAAAAACGCCCGTTTCACAACGAGCGTTTTCCTTATAAACAAAGCCTCAGCCGACCTTATTTACTAACAAACTTATTATTAACGTATTTATAAACTGCCTCTTCATATCCTTCCTACAACTATATCAATCCCTCTATCCAGACAAACTAATAATCCGTCTACCTTTCTACTACCCGATCTTGATTCTCAAACTTTTTCTTTTTCCAAAAGTAAAATTAAAGCTTTATCATCATTGGAACAAGAGTTATCGACCAATCTCCTTATTTCATCTATTAACACCCGTTTTTGTTCCTTATCACACTATTTCGAACTTTTCTTTCCACCTACTGTTATGAGAGAAACTTATTAAAAACCTTGACTTATGAAAGAATTAGAATTAACCAGTAACGCCGCTTTGACGGATGCGGTATATGAAACCGCCCTGAACGGCTCATTTCTTGAAGTTAAACTTGTAGCAGGTTCCGTGGGCGATGACGAACCTAGAGGAATGCAACCGGAATATGAATGTTATCACATCAGCTATCCGGACAAAAAAGACACAATTTTGTTCGAGCAACCTTTGGATGCTGCCGATGACAAAGTAACCGTATATGATTTGGGAAAGAAAATCAAATCCATAGAAGGCTGTTGCCACAAGACACTGACAAAAGGCGAAAGCCGCACAGCCACAGCACGTAAAGTAGTTGCTCATGGTCCCATGTGGATTTATGTGGCTATTGCTGTCGGGATGGATAAAGCAGGCACCGAATCACCTTTTATGATCGTCCAAGGAGCAGGCACTTACGGTTCTGAAGATACGACCGAGAACGAAATGATAGGTTATGCTAACGGACGTATTCATGAAATGACAGCTTTGCTTGTCCCCGTGCGCGTTTGGAAAAACTGCATCTGGCAAGCATACGCGCAGGCTACAAATATTTATTCGTAGAACCGGGAAGAATAGGAAAGGCTAAAGTCAAAGAAGGATAAGCCCCCTTGTCTTCACTGATAACCATCATTTTAAAAGCCTGTTGCCTTCTTTCAACAACAGGCTTTTATCTATTATAAATTATTCTAACGCATCTACCGGCAAATCAGACTCTTTACGATACCCCGATGAAGTAAATACAGCTATCAGCTCCCCCTGTCCGTCTGTTATCTTTACTTCAACAAAAGGAATACGATGATGATTAAATACTTCAACAGCCTCAGCATACACGTAACCCAACTTAGCAGGACGGAGAAAAGTAATATTGGCATTCACAGAAAGTGTAAGTTTCTTACGGCTGTTCGCTACAGCTGCAAAAGCCAGATCGGCCAATGTAAACAAGGCGCCGCCTTGACATACTCCTCCACCATTCAGATGCCGGTCGGTCACCTCCATACACGCACGGGCATACCCCGGCTTTATCTCAAGAAGTTCCACTCCCGCACAAGTAGCAAAACGATCCGCTTTCAAAAATTCTTTTAATGTTGCCATATCACAATTTATATGAATAAGAAAGTCTTAATGAATAATCACCATGGTAGCCCCGAAACCATATTCACGGAACGAAGCATCCTGACTTTCATAGTTTTTATATTTATATTTTAACTCCTGCAGGATAGCTTTGCGTAACACACCATCCCCCTTACCATGAATAAAGACAATCTTCTGTCCCTTCTTGTTCTTGCATTCTTCCAAAGTCTTACGAAAAACGTCCAATTGATAATTCAATATCTCGCTGTTGCTCATACCGGCAGTCGTATCCAGTAACTCATGAGCATGGAGATCAACCTCCATGATATCGTTCTTCACCTTTTTCTGCTGGGGCTGCTTCGCTACCTGCGGTTCCGGCACTTTTTTTTGCAATAATGCATCTTTTATATCATCTGCCGAAACAAACACCTGTTTTACCGGAACATCATTTTTCACTATATCGTAAATAAGTGACGGCTCCTCAAAGAAAATACTCTCACGGAAAGTATGCAATTTATAAAACTTCACTGTATCTATGCGCAATTCCACAGACACGGCAGGCTTGAACAGAAAACTCTTGTTATCCTTAAAAGCGATAAGCTGCACGGCCACCCGTTCCAATTCATTCAAAACGCTTTTCTCGAACTCCTCGATATAAAACTTCGTATTCGGTTCCACCATGCCATGGCTGCGCACCCGCCAGTTACTACCTTCGGCTGTAAGATAAGTAAAGTATAAGGTGAAATTGCTGTCGTTGATAAGATATGCATCAAATGCCGTTGCAGAAATAGCTTTGAGATCCTGTGGCACAAAAGCCAGCATCACATTCAGAATATCCCCTCCCTTTCGCTCAGCCGGGCGATAAGTGACAGGACGTTCATCCTCCTCTTCATCCGGACGCACCTTGACTGACGCTCCTTTTGCCTTTGCACCGGCAACCTCCTGTTTAGGAGCCGGAGCAACAGGTTTACGCTTCATATTATAATCATCCGTGTCAATCACCACACACTCCTTTATGGGCATCGGAATATCGAAGCCATCGGCATCTTCTACCAAAACCATATCTTTTCCTTGAAATCCGGTCACAACACCGCCCCCTACCTCACTAAGGAAACGGACTTTATCTCCTATTTTCATACTCTTTTCTTTTTTAGTTAGCGCAAATATCGGTACTTTTGCGCAGAAAAAGAAATAGATTCAGATGGAAGATACCAAACATATCAAAATAAGTGAGTTCAACTACCCGCTACCCGATGAACGGATCGCCAAATTCCCCCTTGCCACGCGCGACCAGTCCAAACTGCTAGTTTACCGCCACGGCGAAGTGAGCGAAGACATCTTTACGTCTTTGCCACACTATCTGGAATCCGGAGAACTGATGATATTCAATAATACCAAAGTGATTCAAGCCCGTCTGCATTTCCGTAAAGAAACCGGAGCATTAATAGAAGTATTCTGCCTGGAACCTGTCCAGCCCAATGACTATGTGTTAAACTTCCAGCAAACACGCCAATGCAGCTGGTTATGCATGATAGGTAATCTGAAAAAATGGAAAGAAGGTACGTTGAGCCGCATAGTAAATGTAAAAGGCAAACAAATAGTCCTGTCCGCCACCCGTGGAGAGTGCAAGGGAACCAGCCATTGGATTGATTTCTCATGGGATGATGACACAATCACCTTTGCCGACCTGCTGGAAGTGGCAGGTGAACTGCCCATCCCTCCCTATCTGAACCGTGAGACACAAGAAAGCGACAAGGAAACTTATCAGACGGTTTACTCCAAAATAAAAGGTTCTGTCGCCGCTCCCACCGCAGGACTTCATTTTACGGAAAGAGTACTGGCAGCGCTGGACGAACGGGGAATTGACCGTGAGGAACTGACTTTACACGTAGGTGCAGGAACTTTCAAGCCCGTAAAAAGTGAAGAGATAGAAGGACATGAAATGCATACGGAATACATTTCTGTAAGCAAGCATACCATTGAAAAACTAATCGCCCATAATGGAAAAGCCATTGCGGTAGGAACCACTTCGGTACGTACCCTGGAAAGTCTTTATTATATCGGCGTCCTTATCAGCCACAATCCCGATGCCACTCAGGACGAATTGCATGTACAGCAATGGATGCCCTACGAAGATAAGAATGACCTGACTCCGGTGGAAGCACTGCAACAGATTCTGGATTATCTGAACCGACACGAAATGGAAGCGTTGCATAGCAGTACTCAGATTATCATCGCGCCGGGATATACATACAAAATAGTCAAGAAAATGGTTACCAATTTCCATCAGCCGCAAAGTACATTGCTGCTATTGGTTTCCGCCTTTGTGAAAGGAAACTGGCGAAGGATTTATGATTATGCACTGGGCCATGATTTCAGGTTTCTGAGCTACGGAGACAGTTCGCTGCTGATACCCTAAGACTTCATCACGGATATAAAGCCTTTTTTCCGTATCACCAAACGTTTTCTACTATATGGCTAAGGCTTTTCTTCCTGCTTGTTTTATCTCCGCAAGCCTTTGGAGTTATCTCCCAAGGCTTGGGAGTTAACTCCAAAGCTTATGGAGATAACTCCAAAGGCTATGGAGATAGAATACATCCGTATAAAAAGGCTTAATTTGGAGAAAGAAAAAACTTATGCAATAGGCTGTGATATGATAGACATTCATTTATTCCGCCGGTAGGTTCTTACTTAAAAAAATCCAAAGAAAGATATAAACGGGAAAATAAGAACCAGCTTCCACTAAATTTCTACCGCCCCCTTTATTTACTATACACAAGAACAGGCAACCTACTTTGTCATTATGGCAAGCTTTTTATATCCGTGTGCGTTTACCTTTACATCAAGTCTATAGATAAAAAACAACTTTATGTCACTAAACATATCTCCAAACCCATAGTATTCCAATCATTTTGCTATCTTTGTGACAAAACACTTACATACTATGACTATCACTCTATCTACTGATTTACCTGCCTATCCTACATTCACGGAAGGCATCCGCCGTGCTCCCGACCGGGGCTACCGCTTGACACCCGCCCAAACGGAAACGGCATTGAGGAATGCATTGCGATACATTCCGGTGGAACTGCATGAGCAACTTGCTCCCGAATTGATGGATGAACTGCTCACCCGGGGTAAAATCTACGGTTACCGCTTCCGGCCCGAAGGTGACTTGAAAGCAAAGCCCATTGACGAATATAAAGGAAACTGTATCGAAGGAAAAGCGTTTCAAGTAATGATAGACAACAACCTTTCATTTGATATCGCCCTCTATCCTTACGAACTGGTGACTTACGGCGAAACCGGACAAGTTTGTCAAAACTGGATGCAATACCGGCTTATCAAGCAGTATCTGGAGGTAATGACGAATGAACAAACCCTGGTCGTAGAAAGCGGCCACCCGTTGGGATTATTCAGATCACATCCCGAAGCTCCCCGTGTTATTATCACCAATTCCATGATGGTAGGCATGTTCGACAACCAGAAAGACTGGGAAATAGCCGCACAGATGGGAGTAGCCAATTATGGACAGATGACCGCCGGAGGCTGGATGTACATCGGTCCGCAAGGTATTGTACACGGCACGTTCAACACCCTATTAAATGCCGGCCGCATGAAATTAGGAGTGCCGCAGGACGGCAACCTGAACGGCCATCTTTTCGTATCCTCCGGATTGGGCGGAATGAGCGGAGCCCAACCCAAAGCAGCCGAGATAGCCGGAGCAGTGGCCATTATAGCCGAGGTGGATTATTCACGCATAGAAACCCGCCACCGCCAAGGGTGGGTACAGCATATCACATCCGATTTGTCTGAAGCCTACCGGCTGGCTGCCGATGCCATAGACCGACGAATCCCCTGTTCCATAGCCTACCATGGCAATGTAGTCAATCTGTTGGAGTATGCATTGCATCACAACATCCACATCGAACTTCTCAGTGACCAGACTTCCTGCCACGCCGTTTACGAAGGCGGCTATTGTCCTGCAGGCATTTCCTTCGAAGAACGTACCCGTATGCTGAAAGAAGACAGAGAAACTTTCGATGAAATGGTGAACGAAACTTTGCGCCGCCATTTCCATGTTATCAAGGAACTGGTGGCACGGGGCACTTATTTCTTCGATTATGGCAATTCTTTCATGAAAGCGATTTATGACGCCGGAGTGAAAGAAATCTCACGCAATGGAACAGACGAGAAGGATGGATTCATCTGGCCGTCCTATGTAGAGGATATCATGGGGCCTCAACTTTTCGATTATGGTTACGGCCCCTTCCGCTGGGTATGCCTGAGCGGGAAAAAGGAAGATTTGATAAAGACCGACCGTGCCGCTATGGAGTGTATCCCTAAAGATCGCCGCGGACAGGATATGGACAACTGGATATGGATTCGCGACGCCGAAAAGAATAACCTGGTGGTAGGGACCCAAGCACGCATTCTGTATCAAGACGCGCTGGGCCGTATGAATATCGCACTGCGTTTCAATGAAATGGTACGCCGGGGCGAGGTAGGTCCTATCATGTTGGGACGTGACCACCACGATGTAAGCGGTACCGACTCTCCTTTCCGGGAAACCTCCAATATCAAGGACGGCAGCAATGTAATGGCAGATATGGCTGTGCAATGCTTTGCCGGAAATTGTGCCCGGGGCATGAGCCTTGTCGCTTTGCACAATGGAGGCGGTGTAGGTATAGGTAAAGCCATCAATGGCGGATTCGGAATGGTATGCGACGGCAGTGAACGGGTAGACCGTATTCTCCGCTCATCCATGTTATGGGATGTAATGGGAGGAGTGGCACGCCGCTCGTGGGCACGCAACCCGCATGCCATGGAAACTTCGGCGGAATTCAACGAGAGCCATGCCGATGGTTATCACATCACCCTGCCGCATATAGCGGAAGATGACCTTATTAATAAGGTATTGAAAAATAAAGGAATCAACTAACCAAAAACCGGAACACCATGGATGCAACTGTTTCATTCATCCGCATCCATGGATGTTCCCTATAAACCAAATTCTAAAGAGTATGAGCTGGACAAAAATTATGGAATGCGTCCCCAACTTCAGCGAGGGACGTGACTTACAGAAAATAGACGAGATTGTATCTCCGTTTCGTGCCAAGGCAGGCGTAAAATTATTGGATTATAGTAACGATGAAGACCACAACCGGCTGGTAGTTACCGTTGTTGGAGAGCCGGACGCCTTGAAAGAAGCCGTGATAGAAGCTATCGGTATAGCAGTAGAACTGATTGACCTGAACCATCACCAAGGACAGCACCCCCGTATGGGAGCTGTAGATGTAGTTCCATTCATTCCCATCAAAGGATGTACCATGGAAGATGCCATAGCGGTGTCCAAAGAAGTGGGGCAACGGGTGGCCTCTCAATATAATCTCCCTGTATTCTTGTATGAAAAATCAGCTAGTGCACCACATCATGAAAATCTCGCTGCCATCCGTAAAGGAGAATTCGAGGGAATGAAGGAAAAGATTCACCAACCCGAATGGCATCCCGATTTTGGTCCTGCGGAACGTCACCCCACTGCCGGAACTGTAGCCATCGGAGCCCGTATGCCCTTAGTGGCCTACAATATAAATCTCAATACTCCCAGCCTGGAAATAGCGCATGACATTGCCAAGAAAATCCGTTTTATCGGTGGCGGACTGCGCTATTGCAAGGCCATGGGCGTAGAACTGAAGGACCGGGGTATCACCCAGGTATCCATGAATCTTACCGACTATAGCAAAACCGCTATCTACCGGGCATTCGAAATGGTACGTTTTGAAGCCAAACGCTACGGAGTAAGCATCATCGGCAGCGAAATCGTAGGACTTGTTCCTATGGAGGCCTTGATAGACACTGCCTCTTACTACCTGGGATTGGAAAACTTCTCCATGCAACAAGTGCTGGAAGCGCAGATTATGGAATAATATAGAATAGAACGCAAATGACACAAATGACGCAAATAGCAAGTCAAGAAGATGTAGATAAAATATTAAAAGCATTTTATCTAGTGTACAACACATTAGGATATGGATTCTTGGAAAGGGTTTATCAAAATGCCCTCTACTTTGAATTGATAGAGCAAGGTTTTAAATGTGAAGTGCAAAAGCAAATCAATGTATTTTATAAAAATCATAAAGTGGGTGAATATTATGCCGACATGGTGATCAACAACTCCATCATATTAGAACTGAAAGCGGCTGATGCTTTACGTCCCGAACATGAATTTCAACTGATAAACTATCTGAAAGCCACAGACATAGAGATAGGCTATCTATTAAACTTCGGAAAGCATCCTGAATTTAAAAGAAAAATATTCAGTCACCATTGATATTTGTGTCATTTGCGTCATTTGCGTTCCATTAAAACTAACAACTATGAGCAACAACTTGATTATCATCAATGCCCACATCGTTACTCCGCAAGGCAGAACCGCCCGGAAAGGAGAAGCCATGAACGAACTTCTCAACATTCCTTGCGGAACGGTAAGAGTAACCGACGGCATTATTACCTATGTTGGCGAAAACCGTATAAGCCATGAAAAGCCCGGCTATAAAGTGCTTGACGCCAGAGGGAATGTATTGTTGCCGGGATTCGTTGACTCTCATACCCATTTGGTTTTCGGAGGATTTCGCCCCGACGAATTCATCTGGCGGCTCAACGGCGACAGTTATATGAGCATCATGGAACGTGGCGGAGGCATTATCAATACTGTACGTGCCACCCGGGAAGCCTCCTTTGAGGAACTGAAACATAAAGCCGAATGGTTTCTGGATACCATGAGCCGGATGGGGGTCACCACAGTGGAAGGAAAAAGCGGATATGGCCTGGATCGTGATACAGAACTGAAACAGCTCAGTGTCATGCAAGCTATCAATGAATGTCCCGACCGGAAAGTAGATATCGCCACCACTTTTTTAGGTGCTCACGCCTTACCCGAAGAATACAAAGGGCGAAGTGACGCATATATTGATTTTCTGATTAACGAAATGTTGCCCATGATCCATCAGAAACAATTGGCCGAAAATTGCGATATTTTCTGTGAAAAAGGAGTATTCACTGTGGAACAGTCTCGAAAGCTATTGAAAGCTGCGCAAGCTCTAGGCTTCGGCGCCAAGCTACACGCTGATGAAATTGTCAGCTTTGGAGGAGCAGAACTGGCAGGAGAATTGAAGGCCCTCAGCGCCGACCATCTGTTGCAAGCATCCGATGAAGGCATAAAAGCCCTGGCACAAAATAATGTAGTAGCCACTCTGTTGCCACTAACTGCCTTTACCCTAAAAGAGCCCTACGCCCGTGGCAGGAAAATGATAGACAGCGGCTGTGCCGTAGCCCTTGCCACCGATCTAAATCCAGGCAGCTGTTTCTCCGGATCCATCCCGCTGACTTTTGCTCTGGCCTGCATCTATATGAAACTGACCGTTGCCGAAGCTATCACAGCCATCACACTGAACGGTGCGGCAGCCCTCGGACGCGCCGACCGCATCGGAAGCATAGAAGCCGGAAAACAGGGAGACTTTGTTTTACTGGGAACCGACAACCCCCATATATTACCTTATTATACAGGTATGAACGCAGTGAAGCTGACCATCAAAGGGGGACGTATTCTACATTCAAATTAACCAATTAAATACTAATAGCCATGTTAACAGAACTTACCATCAAAGAATTTATCAATAAAGTACTCAGTAATGATCCTGTCCCCGGTGGCGGCAGTGTCTCGGCACTCAATGGAGCCCTTGCCACCTCACTGGCAGCTATGGTAGCCAATCTTACCATAGGCCGCAAGAAATATGTAGAAGTGAACGAAATTATGGAAGATCTTTCTGTTCGTTTCGAAGAGCTCACCCGCCAGCTGATAACCGATGTAGACCGTGATTCGGAAGCATACGACCGTGTTTTCTCTGCATTCAAACTTCCGAAAGAAACGGATGAAGAAAAGGCTATCCGCAGTGAAGCCATACAGAAGGAAACCAAATATGCCGCCCAAGTGCCTATGGAGGTGGCACGTACCGTCCATTCCATTCTGCCCATGATTGATGTGGTAGCCAGAAAAGGGAACAGCAACGCTGTAACCGATGCCTGCGTGTCCATGATGTGTGCCCGGACTGCCATTCTGGGAGCCTTGCTGAATGTACGTATTAACCTCACTTCTATCAAAGACGAAAAATTCGTCAAAGAGATGAGTGAAGAGGCTGATATGATAGAACAGACGACCATTGCCGAAGAACAGAAAATACTGGACTATGTGAAAACCATTTTTTAATCCCAACCTCCGCGGTTAAAAAAAGAATCAGACCATGAAGAATGTATATCAAATAGGTTCGGGTGACCTCACTTTTGACATCATCGAACGTATTATCAATGAAAATCTGAAATTGGAACTGGCTCCTGAAGCTAAAGACCGGATTCAGAAATGCCGGGATTACCTGGACAAAAAGATCAAGGAATCCGATGTC
>ULWO01011570.1_pt1 | contig 10197 bp, 7 predicted proteins | sample 1960421 | NCBI WGS metagenome assembly ULWO01 (sample SAMEA4835814, study PRJEB28245) | human gut metagenome | biome: gut microbiome; material: fecal sample | place: Denmark | collected 2008 | reverse complement strand
CGATCGACACGCCCGCGGCCTTGTCCTTCAGCATGCACATCGCAAGGAATTCACTTGCCACACGACCGTACTTGCCCTTGGTTTCCAGATGCACCGGATTGAATGCCAGACCGGCCTCCTTTTCAATGCGCGGCAAAACCTTCGGATCAACGCCCACGTCGTACTTGAAGCAGAACGGGCAATCGTAACTGAAGATCTTGGTGAGCTTGCCCTCGGCGTTGACCATGGGCTTGTCAAGTTTCACATAGTCGGTACCTTCGGTAGCGGCCATCGCAGTGGCGGCGATAACCGAAAGGCCAAGAGCAAACAAAGTCTTTTTGAACATTTTGAATTTCTCCGAAATGAGAATGCGCCTCCAGCTGCAAGTGAACTTAAGCCGGAGGCGCTATGAGTACTGCTGATTAGTTGTTCATAGCCTTGTCAAGGTTAATCGGCATAGCCTGATACCCCTTGTTGTTAAGGATCTGGATCTCAACAGAAGGTTCCTTTGCACCCCACTTGAATTCACTCAAATAGGGATTCGGAGCGGTGACGAAGGCACCGTTTTTAAAGTCATACTCAGCACCCGCCGTCGCTGAATAAGTAACGATCGAATTCTTGTCCGGGTGGTATTCGGTAAGCGAAGTCACAGGGCTGTACCATTCATGGCCGCGTTCCTTGCCGTATTCCCAAATCTGCTCAACCGTCATCTTCTTTTGATCGATTTTGTAGACGACGGCACGGCTGTACTTCATTTCGGGCAGTGCGGGTTGTTCCATGCCGCGAGCGTCGCCGTTATCAAAAACTGACAGATAGAAGATGTTCTTATCGGACTTGCTGTCAATGCGGAAACCAGTGTGCTGCGTCCAGGTCCAGTCAAAGCTTCCTTCGCACTTGGAGTTTTCGCACTTGATGGGCTTGCCGTTGGAGTCGACCGGCTGAAGCACCTTATCGGCCCAGGGCTTCTTCCAGCCTTCGGGCGAACCCATGATCCACTTCACTTTCTTGTCGCGACCAATCTTGATAATGGCCGATTGGTGGCGAGAACTGATAATGATCGAGTCGTCCGTCGGGTCATAGTCAACCGAGTTGACGTGTACCCAGTTGCGACCGGGGCCGGAACCCACGATGTCGCCGAAATGATCACTTTCATCAAGCTTGGCGAGCTCTTCAGAGGACAATGTCTTGCCGGCCTGTGTGGCATCAATATTCAAGCACACAGCACCCTGATCGAGTACCTTGAGCACATTGTCACGATACGGATCGAGGATGTCCCAAAGTCGCCATTCATCAACCACCTTGCCGTTGTTGTCGACTTCAATAATGACGTCGCGAACCGTTCTCACGTTCTTACCGTTGGCAAGTTTTTTATCTGAGCTGGCAACGCGCAACAGATAATTGCCGTTTTGCATCGGATCCATCGAATGCGAGTAGTCGTTGTAGCCCATGGGAAGCTTACGATTCCATACTTCACGCCCCATGATGTCGTACTTCACATAGCGCTGGCCGTAGCCCCAAGTAAACATGCCGTCTTCGTTCTGCCTGAAGCCCATCATCACGCCGCCCATATCGATGGAGTTGAGGTTATAGATGGGATCGGCAAACATGTACCAGCGAATTTCACCCTTGGTGTCGATGATGGCGTTGATCGGTTCAAAGTTCCATTCCAATGCACCGCCCACCGGATTGTTCCAGACAACACGGGTACCGTGGGCGTTCTTTTCACCGAAGTCATTGATCAAATACAGACGATCGGAAAATTCCGGATCCACTTTGATCACACGGGTCTTAAAGAGGTTGCTCACCTGCATCTTGCCGGCAGTTGACGGCCCCCAAATCGGCGCACCGTAAATCTTGTAGGTTTCCTTCATGTTTTCGGTTTTTTGACCAAGACTACGCTTGTAGGTCACCTCAACCTGATTCATGTAATCAGGATAAAGTCCGAAAACAGGGATGCCGCCGTGCGTGAGAACTTCCGAGTTGCTCACCTTGTATTTAATTTCCTGCCCGTTTTTCTTCGGCACGATACGAACGGAAACGTCAGTAATAACGTAGCCCCCGTTGCGAATGACTGCCGTTAAAGGGGCGATGCCGTAGGGATTCACCACAATCTCGCCGATCTTGCCCTTGCTCGGATAGGCAACGTGAGGGCCGCTGGCCCCGCCGACAGCTAGAACCTGTGTGGAAAATGCCATTGAGCAAACAATACCGGCAGCGATTGCAACGGTTTTTAATTTCATCATTTGTTTCTCCTCTTTGGAAAAAATCCATTGGTCAATTTCTTAAAAACCATTGTAGAAACAGGCTTTTGTCGGTTGTAGTCGGTTTTTTATGGGACAATATTTCCTTCTTGGATATGGGTTTTTCGAAAAATGAATAACCACCTTTCAGCCGAGCTTCTGCAATTTTTGCTTCAGCTTTATGAGCAAGGAAGTCTCTCCAAGGCATGCTCATGCCTTGGTATTTCGCAGCCGGCCGGCAGTCGCCTTCTTTCAACGCTGCGCGAGATATTTCACGATGAGCTTTTTTTGAAAACGCGAACCGGAATGGTTCCAAGCGAACGTTGCGAACGACTCATACCCAATGCTGAAAAAACGCTTCAGTCCCTATTGGCTCTCACGCAAGAGGAGATCTTCGATCCTGCCCATCTTACGAAGAACTTTCGTTTGGGAATCGTCGACAACGCTTTCTTCAGCATCTTTCTGCCGGTTGTTAATGAGATACAACGAGCGGCCCCCGGTGTTACCTTCGAAATTCCGGATATCCGCTTTTCGGCTCTGACAAAGTACGTCGACTACCTATCTTCCAATGAAGTGGATCTGCTTATCTACCCGTACAAAGACAGTGAAGTTCCCAAAAGCGTCCGTTTTTTCAAACTTTTTGAAGATCACTTTGTCTACATCACCCGCAAAGGTCACCCGCTGGAAAAGGTTCCGCCTGAAGAAATTCACCTTCATGTCAACGATTACCAGAAAGTACGAGTTTCGGCTCGCAAGAAATTTTTCTTTTCTGACCCAAGCGATCAGCAGAAGCATCTTTCAAGCAGTCAGTGCTTCATAAAATCTCCATTCTTCGTCAGTTCAGCTTTTGCATGCCTTGTTGCCGACGTCGTGGTGGTTCTTCCCGAAACAACGGCAAAAACATTGTCCCAATGGTTGCCAATCACAATTTACAAAACGCCCCAACTCGGGGAAGCCCCGTTTTATCCGACTCTATACTGGCACGAATCCAAAAACGCCGACCCTGCCAACCAATGGCTTCGCTCCATCATCATTTCTCATACAAGAAGTAGTCTCGGGAATCATCCGACAGTTAAGTGATTCAACACGTTGTCATATTGTCGTCAACAAACATTGAGTCATCTATTTTTTAGCCGGCTTATTTTTTTATATTGTGTCTTCTTTCCAGTCCCTTCCGTAAGATTGTTTAGTCTCCGATCCTGACGCGATATATTCTTTGTCTCGTCATCCGTTTCATTAGCCGGCTATGTTCTTCCCTTAACTTCTTGTGATGGGACGGCTTCACGCGCGCACACAGCGCGCGAAATGCAATCGAAACGCTCAAAAGTCAACTCCGAAAATTTTTGACATAAATCAAAACTACGTAGCACGTACGTGGACGAAAAATTGCGATCGAGACAAATAGAGGACGGCCGACAGACCGTCCCGATCACTGTCGTTTAAGGGTGTCCGCTCATGAGAATTCGACACCCGCAAGAAACACAGAGAAACAGGAGAAGAACTGATGTCTGAACTGCAAATTTCCCGCCGCAAGCTGCTCAAAGCCAGCGCTGCCGGCGCCGTGGCCGCTTCGACGGTTTCGGCCCCGAGCCTGTTGATGGCAAAGGAAGCCAAAGCCGCACAGGATACGTCCAAGATCCGCGACTTCGACATGATTAAGGCTTTCTACGCCAACTATCCCAAGAAGCTTGCTGCCGTTCGCGCCAAACTCGGTCGTCCGCTGACGCTCACCGAAAAGTTGCTTTTCGTGCACCTCTATCATCCGGAAAGCCTCACCGAATTCAAGCGCGGCCAGGACTACATTGAACTGCGTCCCGATCGTGCCGGTACGCACGACATCGGCGGCCCGATGGCCATCCTGCAGTTCCTCACCTCCGGCAAGGAACGCATCGCACTGCCCGCAGCTCTGGTTGCCGACCACCTCGTGACGGCTCAGACCGGCGTTCGCAAGGATCTCCAGATTGCCGACCGCGACAACGTTGAAACCTACAGCTTCCTGCGCGACGTCTCCCGCCGCTACGGCTTTGACTTCTGGCCTGCCGGCACGGGCATCTGCCATCAGGTCTTCCTTGAAAACTACGACTTCCCGGGCGCCATGATGCTGGTGACCGACAGCCACACCCCGACGGCCGGCGGCATGGGCATGCTCGCCATCGGCGTGGGCGGCGCCGACCTGGTCGACGCCCTCATGGGTATGGAATGGGAACTGAAGATGCCCAAGATCATCGGCGTGAAGCTCACCGGCAAGTTGAGCGGCTGGGTCAGCGCCAAGGACGTGATCCTGAAGCTCTCCGGCATCCTCTCGACCAAGGGCGGCACGAACTCCATCATCGAATTCTTCGGCGACGGCTGCCAGCAGCTCTCCTGCACGGGCAAGGGCACGATCTGCAACATGGGTGCCGAAGTGGGTGCCACCACCTCCGTCTTCCCGTTCGACGACTCGATGGTTCGTTATCTGAACGCCACGGGCCGCGCCGCAGTGGCCGACATGGCCAAGGCTGTTGCCGCCGATCTGCGCGCTGATAAGGAAGTCTTGGCCGATCCCGCCAAGTACTACGACCGCATCATCGAAATCAACCTGTCCGAACTTGAACCGCACATCAACGGCCCCTACTCGCCCGACGCCGCCATGCCGCTCAATCAGGTGGCCGACCGCGTCAAGGAAAAGGGCTATCCGCAGCTGCTCGAAGTCGCTCTGATCGGTTCCTGCACGAACTCTTCCTACGAAGACTTCACGCGCGCGGCTTCGATCGCCAAGCAGGCTCTCGACAACGGTATCAAGGTGAAGACCCCCGTCATGATCGTCCCGGGTTCGATGCGCATTTACAAGACGCTCGAACGCGACGGCATCCTCGACGTGTTTGAAAAGCTCAACGCCACCGTGCTTGCAACCGCCTGCGGTCCCTGCATCGGTCAGTGGAAGCGTACGATCGGCGATCCGAGCAAGAAGAACTCGATCATCGAATCGTTCAACCGCAACTTCAAGGGCCGCAACGACGGCAGCGCTCAGACGCACGCCTTCCTCGCTTCGCCCGAAATCGTGATGGCTATGGCTATCAACGGCGATCTGACGTTCAACCCCATGAAGGGTTCGTACACGACCGCTAAGGGCACGACGATCAAACTCAAGGCTCCGACCGGTACCGAACTGCCGGTGAAGGGCTTCGTGACGGATCTGACCGACTGCATCCGCCCGGACTATGCCAAGATCGAAATCAAGGTGAGCCCCAACGCCAAGCGCATCAAGTTGCTCGAACCGTTCCCGGCTTGGGACGGCAAGGACTTCGTGGGCCTGCCCATCTTGATCAAGGCCAAGGGCAAGTGCACGACCGACCACATCTCCCCGGGGGGCAAGTGGTTGGCATACCGCGGCAACCTCGATCGCATTTCGGACAACCTGCTCGAACGTGCGGTCAACGGCTTTACCGACGCCGCCGGCAAGACGCTCAACTATGAGACCGGCACGTACGACACGCCCGCCAAGGTCGCTCGCTACTACAAGAATCACAAGATTGATTCCATCATTATCGGCGACGACAACTACGGTGAAGGCTCAAGCCGCGAACACGCCGCTATGGAACCGCGTTATCTGGGCGTTCGCGTCGTGCTCACCAAGAGCTTGGCTCGCATCCACGAGTCCAACCTCAAGAAGCAGGGCGTGCTCGCATTGACCTTCGTCAACCCGGCGGACTACGACAAGATCAAGGAAAAGGATCGCGTCTCGGTCCTCGGCCTCGACAAGCTTGCTCCGGGTCAGAACGTGACGATCGAACTCACGCACGCCGACGGCAAGAAGGAACGCTTCGAAGCCAAGCACAGCTACAACGCCAAGCAGCTTGCATGGTTCAAGGCAGGTTCCGCTTTGAACGCTCTCTAAACGATAGAGGGTAATTTAGGAATGGCGTCTTTCTCTCTCCGGCGCCATTCCTATTAGGATCTCCAAAACTTTCCTCTCTTTTGCGCATGTGATTCTTTGGAGTCGCGTGCGCATTTCTTTACGCCGGCTTTTTCCAGAACTTCCAACCGTTTCGCATATTGACAACGTGGAAAGGCACTTCGCCGTAAGTTCTCACAAACTGCGTCGGCATCAGCGCCTTATCCTTCTGATATTTGGCTTCAAACGCCGTCAACTTGCCATCCTGAATTTCAATAAAGTCGATTTCCTGTGCGTTCGTGCCGGTGCTACGCCAGAAGTACATCTCCGTAAAGTCCTGATCGTAGACATGACGCTTGTAACGCTCCATGAAGAAGAAATTCTCCCAAAGCGCCCCAATCTCATTCGGGCGCGATGTCAACGGAGCAAAGTTACGCAAAACGGCATTTCTGACACCAAGGTCACAGAAATAGACTTTCTTTCCTTTCTTGAGTTCGTTGGCGAGATTTTTCGAGTACGCATCCACCCTTTTGACAATAAAGCACTGCTCTAGCAAATCCAGATATTTGATCACTGCCGTGCGACTTAATCCGGTGTCAGACGCCAACGTTTCGTATTTGATAATTTGTCCGACGTTCTGAGCAAGGTAGCTCACCAGGTGACCAAAAGGCGTCGGTCTTCTTACGTCGGCCAACGCAAAAATATCCTTGAAAAGGATGTCGTCACAATAGTCAATCAAAGTCTTACGAGCATTGTTCGGATCTTCAATGACAGCCGGATACATCCCGTAGACCAACCTGTTGGGAAGATCCTGAAGCGCATTGGCCTCACCCACATAATCACTGAACTCATGCCACGAAATCGGCCAAAGCTGGTATTTGTCCAATCTGCCGACTGCAGACTCCTGGACGCCTCCTGCCAATTCCAGTGACGAAGATCCGGTCACAAAAATCGGCACGGGATTCGGCCTCTGCTCGTTAACATCGACTAGCATCTTGATCTTCAAGCCGATACCTTCAACATGCTGAGCCTCGTCGATAATGATCATCGGAGCCTGATCAAGCAACTGTTCGATATCGCCCTGTGTCTGAAAATTAAGCAACGTCGAGGTTGACGGGAGTTCCCCGTTGATCCACAGCGCTTTGGGCTCTGAAATCATTTTTCTCAAGAGCGTAGTTTTGCCCACGCGCCTAGAGCCGAGAACAACAAAAGCCTTGCCTTTGCGCGGAGCGCCGCCCTTCAGAAAATCAGTCAATTCGCGATAGATAAGCATCTGTAAAATCCTGACTTATATATCGGAATTTTACTGTAAAAAACTGTTTTATAAATCAATTTTTTACACCCTTATTTCCTTTTTGTCGGATAGAATTCAAAGGACCTTATCTATCGCGTTCCGGACTTCAAAATGCTGCAAGCTTTGCCCATTGGTTCCTCAGATTTCAGTACTCTTCGTGAAAACAACGAAATCTACGTTGACAAAACTGCTCTGATGTTCCAGCTGGCCAAAAGCCGAGGGAAAATTTTTCTTGCTCGCCCCCGCCGTTTCGGAAAATCGCTTCTGATCTCCACCTTTGACTCTCTATTTAGAGACGGTCTGAAGCACTTCCGCGGTCTGGAAATTGAAAAGCTCTAGACAGACAAAACCTATCCGGTAGTCCGTCTGGATTTTTCGGAGCTCAAAGAAGTCAAGACTGCCGAAGATTTCAAAAAAAACTTTCACGACAAGTTGGCCGCCACATTCGCAAGGAAAACGCATTCGTAGCTCAGCTGCTACCCCGATTCGGTCAGCGATAGAAAAAAGGCGCCCTCGAAGCCGTCATCGACTACTTCAACGCCGTCGTGACGGCCATTGACTATCACCGCTACCCAATCAAAGACGAAGCCAGTTGCCGAGCCTATATGCAGGTTCTTCTGATTGGCGCAGCAATGATTCCCAAGGTGGAAATCCACAACGCACATGACCGAAGCGTCATGGAAGTTGAAGTCAACGGACAGCATTGGGTTTTCGAGTTCAAGTTTGCTCGCCGCTCATCGGAAGTCACCGACCTGCTTGATGAGGCAATCAATCAACTCCGTACCCGTCACTACGGGGAGACATCCGTCAACACAAATCGCATCGGTGTGGCATTGGTTTTCGACAGCCAAAAACAACGATTCACGGCCTGGCAACGGGCCTAAGTCATTGCAAACAGGCTCCCATTCTTTAAATCCGTCGCGCCCAGATACCACTGACACCCACTAAAATGTCTTCTTTCCTCTTTCAGAAAGGAAGACGAGCCATGACCGAACTCAACGTCTGTGTGTTCTGCGGTTCCCGCACCGGGAACAATCCTGCGTACACCGACGCAGCGCACGCCGTGGCTCACGAATTGGCCAAACGAAACCTTCAGCTCGTCTTCGGTGGCGGCGGCACAGGCTTAATGGGAGAAACGGCGCGCACGGCACTCAAGCTGGGCGTTCCCGTCACCGGCATCATCCCGACCTTTCTGATTAATCAGGAAACTCCTGTTGAAGATCTGTCCGAGTTGAAAGTGGTTGCCGACATGCACGAACGCAAGGCCAAAATGGCCGAGCTCTCCGATCTGTTCGTCGTGCTGCCGGGCGGCATCGGCACAATGGAAGAAGCCTGCGAAATGATCACCGGCAACTGGATCGGTCTTTACAACAAACCCGTGGGCTTTTTAAACGTCAACGGCTTTTTCGATGCGTTCTTCGCCTTTCTCAAAGACGCCGTCAATGCGGGATTCATGCCGAAGCCCTGCTATGAGCGCGCCATCGTCGACTCAACAGCCTCAGGTCTCATCGACAAGCTTTTGGCTGCTCGCCTCGCCCCCGAGCTGCCTCGCAACGCGGACTGTTTTGACCACAAGTAACGCAAAATCTGTGGGCGCAATGCAGGACAAAGCGTGCGCTGCGCCTTAAAATCCAAGCGCGTGCGTTTACCGCCCCTTTTTTGAACAACTACTGAGTTTCAATGAGCAATCTACCCACTTTGGCCAAAGGTCCCGTGCTGCTGCCGGGCACCTTCAATAAGGACGCCATCGTCTTTATTGATGCCGAAGTGTCTCCTGAAACCGGCCAAATCGTTGATCTGGGTGCGTGCCGTGCCGACGGTCGTTTCTTTCATTCGAGCAATGTCGCGGCCTTCAAAGAGTTTTGCAAAGGAGCCGATTTTGTCTGCGGACACAATATCGTAGCCTTTGACATGCAGTATCTGCGCCCCGTCTTGGGCGACGGACCGCAAGCCGTCGATACGCTGCCGTTGTCTGCCCTTCTCTTTCCGCGCAAGCGTTTTCACAACCTGCTCAAAGACGAAAAGCTTCTGACCGACGAACTCAACAATCCTCTGTCGGACGCTCGCAAGGCGATGGCGCTTTTTGAGGAAGAGGTCGCAGCTTTCAATGAACTGCCCGGCGTGCTGCAGCGCTTATTTTGCGCCATGCTCAAAAACCGACCGGAGTTTGCGGGCTTTTTCCGGTGCTTAAACGTCCAGACACCGACCTTTGCGGATCCCGCAGGCGTCATCAAACGCCTGATGGCAGACAAATTGTGCATTCACGCCGATCTTGACGGCCTGGCCAAGCGGCAACCGGCAGAACTCGCCTACGCACTCGCCTTCATTCGCGCAGCAGAACCCGCAGACGTCATTCCGCCCTGGGTCAACACCAATTACCCGGCCACGCAGTCGGTGCTCAATGCGCTGCGCTATACGCCCTGCAAAAAGGGATGCCCCTATTGCAAAGAACGCCTTGACGTCAAAGCGGCTCTTTCCCGCTTTTTCGGTTTCGACTCGTTTCGAACCTACAACGGAGAACCCCTGCAGGAAATGGCCGCGCGTGCGGCCGTGGGCGGCGAATCGCTCTTGGCGGTCTTTCCCACGGGCGGCGGCAAGTCGATCACGTTTCAGCTGCCTGCTCTGATGCAAGGCGAACTCACCCGAGCGCTCACGGTCGTCATTTCGCCCCTGCAGTCGCTCATGAAGGATCAGGTGGAAAACCTCGTCTCCAAAGGCATCAGTCGCGCCGTCACCATCAACGGACTCTTGAGTCCAATCGAACGCTCCCGAGCGCTGGAAGCCGTGATCAGCGGCGAAGCCACCCTTTT
>ULWO01001712.1_pt1 | contig 10219 bp, 10 predicted proteins | sample 1960421 | NCBI WGS metagenome assembly ULWO01 (sample SAMEA4835814, study PRJEB28245) | human gut metagenome | biome: gut microbiome; material: fecal sample | place: Denmark | collected 2008 | reverse complement strand
TCGACCAAGGCCACCTCTATTGCCGATTCGCTGAATAGTTACGTATTTTTTGCGCAAACTGATTAAATAACCCTAATTTCACGCATCAGCATTAAATTGAGAAGTTGATAAGCATTGTAGCATAAACCCGCTCATTTTACGACAGTTACATAAGATCATATATTGATATTATTACTTATCTGGAAATCTGTGCGTGAAAAATTTTAACATTTCTATTTAATGAAACATTCTGTTTTATGTTATGCAGTCGCCACAGCTGTCGTGATCTTTGCGACTTCATGTGTCGACGATGACTATGATTTAACCGACATTGACAGCACGGTAAGGCTTCAGGTCAAAGAACTGACAATTCCTGTAACTCTGGACCCGATCGAAATGTCGACAGTGCTCTCGGAGTCCGACAACATCAAAATTGTAAATGGCGCTTACTCAGTGTCCGAAACAGGAAGATTCACATCCTCGCCGGTGAAAATCAACTCGATCAATCTCTCATTCAACACCTCCGGCTCTGTCACGACTAATATCGAACTTCCCTGGAACTCCGGCACACAGCATCCCACGGACAATGAGATTTTCCTGCCTGTATCTTCCGACAACATCAGCTTCAATCTTCAAAGCAACGACGTTCCGTCAGAAATTCAGAGTATCGAAGAAATCAAAGGTGATTTCACCCTTACTTTTGACATCGCGTTCTCGTCTCAATCTGTCCGTAACCTTAAAAACGGCAAGATACAGCTTCCTAAAGGGCTTATCACCGACAATGCCAACTACAATCCCTCGACCGGTGTTTTCACAATCTCCAGCAAGAAACTTGTTAACGGCAAGCTTACCATTGTTCTCAATTGCACAGGAATCAATTATGCACAGTCGGGCGCTTCTTTCGACCCCATGAACCACACGGCGATTCTCTCCGGCAATGTCAGAATCATCAGCGGTGATATCAGCATCGACAACTCGACCGGCAATCTGCCCAACTCACTGTCGCTCACTACTTCCAACCACATGTCGCCCATCTCGGTCAAAAAATTCACCGGGCGCATCAAATACGATATCAAGGGTGTAAATATTTCGGATGTAGACCTCAGCGATCTGCCTGATCTTCTCAATTAGGATGGGACACAGATCTCGCTTTCCAATCCGCAGATTTATCTCAATGTGGAGAATCCGCTTTACACCTACGGTCTTGGCGCAACTGCGTCACTCAGCATCACCAAGCATTTCGCACCCGAGCAGGGATCGCCCGAGCAGACCTACTCGAGCGACCTGATCAACGTCAGCAATGCCGCCTCAAGCGCATATGTTCTCGCCCCCCGCAAGCCCGATCAGATTGCGGAAGGTTTCTCAAATCCTACATTTGTCAGATTCGCAGATCTCTCCGAAGTGCTGATGGGCAACGGACTGCCCAGGACTTTAAGCATCGATCTTATTGACCCACAGGTTTATGAACAAAGAGTGGAGGATCTGGTACTGGGAGAGGAACTCGGCATCGTCAACGGAACTTACGATTTCGTTGCTCCACTCCAGCTCAATGCCAACTCCCAGGTCGTCTACACAACCACCGAGGACGGATGGAATGACGACGATGTGGACAAAATCACTGTCCAGACACTCATTGTCAAGGCCATTGCCACTTCCACAGCGCCGTTTGCTCTCCACGTAGAGGCCTATCCGATCGATGTGAACGGAAACAAGATCAATAACGTGGAAATCGTCGGAGCCGACCTCGGTGCCAACTGCAAAAATCAGGAACTTGTGATCAGAATCACCGGAGAGGTGACTCATCTCGACGGCATACACATCGTGGCCAAGGGATACACTTCCGACAACATGACCAAGCCAATTTCGCCCGACCAGTCTCTGACTCTCAACAATCTGAAAGCCACAGTCAGCGGTTACTACGACACAGAACTGTAATGGGCATTAAGTAAACCAATCACAAGAGAAATTCCATGTTACACATCATAAAGAAAACAGCACTGACAATTGTGGCTGCCGCCATATCCGTGGCAACCCTGGCTCAGGACATGCATACAGGCTACTTCAACGACGAGTACACCTACCGCTTCCTCATGAATCCCGCCATGTCTAACTCAGACAACTTCGTGGCCATGCCCGCACTCGGCAATCTCAACATCGAGATGAACAGCAACATCGGGCTGAAGTCGATATTCTACAATGTGAACGGCAAGACCACTACGTTCATGCACCCCGACATCAAGGCTTCGGAAGTGATGGGCAACCTCAAGGATATGAACCGCATTTCTGAAAACAACCGCATAAACATTCTCAGCGGCGGCTTCAAAGCCTTCGGTGGCTATAATACAATCAATATTTCGGCCCGTACAGACCTCAACGCCAGAGTGCCCAAAGCAATTTTCTCATTCCTGAAGGAAGGCGTGGCAAATCAGACCTACGATCTTTCAGGATTCGGCGCAAACGGAATAGGCTATAGCGAGATTTCGCTCGGCCACAGCCGCGACATCACCCCCGAGATCCGAGTGGGCGGCAATCTCAAATTCCTTGTGGGTATCGCTTCGGTCGACGCTAACCTCAGCGAGGCATATCTCCAGCTCCACGACGATTCCTGGAACATCCGCGCAAAAGCCGATCTCCACGCATCGCTCAAAGGCATGCACTTCGGAACCAAAATAAGCAAATCCACCGGAAAGCCCTACGTCGATGACCTCGACGGCGACTTCAAACCCCTCAACGGTTTCGGCATGGCCATTGACCTCGGTGCCGTTTATGCGCCAAAAGCTCTGCCCGATTTCAAATTTTCACTCGCTGTAGTCGACCTCGGCTTCATCAACTGGAGCGAAGATCTCTACGCCACCACTGATGGAGAGGAATTCCAGTCGAGTGTACTGAATTTCAACGTAGACAAGGACTCGCCCAACAGTTTCGACAACCAGTGGGAAAAAGTCAAGGACGATCTGGCGCAAATCTACGAACTTCGTTCCGATGGCAACGTCGGCAATCGCACTCAGGCTCTACACGCCACAATCAATGCAGGCGTGCAATACATTTTCCCCCTCTACCGCAAGCTCAACTTCGGTCTTCTCAACACCACAAGAATAGCCGACAAATACACCATTACGGATTTCCGTCTTTCGGCCAACGTAGCACCATGCAAGCTGTTTTCGGCAACCGTCAGCGGTGTCGCCGGCACCAACGGCTGGGGTTTCGGCTGGCTTGCGAACCTGCACACCAAAGGCTTCAACTTCTTCCTGGGTCAGGACCACACATTCTTCAAGCTCGCAAAGCCCGGCATTCCCACCAATTCAAGCTGGGGAGCAACTCTCGGCATGAATTTCCTCTTCTGAAATTTGGTGAAACGACAAAAAAGCAGTAACTTTGCGGCGGTTTTAGCGGATCTCATACCCTGTGTGTGTCCGGGAGGCAAACTTCCGAGTCTGCTGAACCTCCCCTGGGAAGCTGAAAGCGCCTCCCGTGTGATGGGAAATTAATTCATTTAATTTTTAGTAACACATTCATTTTTAAGTTCATGAAAACTTACGAACTGAAAGCCACCCCCCGCGTTGATCTCGGCAAGAAAGCTGCCGCCGCACTCCGCGCAGAAGGTCTCATCCCCGCCGTTATCAACGGTGGTGAAATTGTTGAACTTCCCTACAAAGGCACTCTCAAAGATGGCCAGAAACTCATCGAAATCGAAAATGGCCGTGGCATAATCACCACCGACATTACCGTTTCCAACGATGCTGTCCGCAAGCTCATCTACACTCCCGACATCTTCACCATCGAACTCGACATCAACGGAGAGAAGAAGCATGCCGTGCTCCGCGAGGTGCAGTTCCACCCTGTAAAAGACAATATCCTCCACATCGACCTCCTCGAGGTTAAGGAGAACAAGCCCGTCGTTATGTCGGTGCCTGTTAAACTCGAAGGCCACGCCGAAGGTGTGAAAGCCGGTGGTAAACTCACCCTGGCCATGAAGAAAATCAAAGTCAAGGCCGTCTACACCAATATCCCCGAGCGTCTGGTGATCAACATCGACAACCTCGGTCTCGGCAAGTCGCTTCAGGTTGGCGACCTCCACTTCGAAGGCCTCGAAATGGTTACTCCCAAGGAAGCCGTAGTCTGCTCCGTACAGCTCACCCGCGCCGCCCGTGGTGCCGCTGCTGCCGAAGCTGCCGCTGCCAAGAAGTAATTTCCCGAGCGGAACAATCATATCGAGAGGGTGCTTGCGGCTTAGCCGCCTGAAAGCACTCTCTCGTTTTTTTCACTGAATAATTCGTGTTAAATTCAAACACTCTCTAATCTTTCAGTTTAAACGAACTAACTCAATGAAATTTCTTATCGTCGGACTGGGAAACATAGGCCCGGAGTATGTTGGCACCCGCCATAACATCGGCTTCCGCATTGCCGACGCACTGGCCGACTCGCTCTCGCTTTCCTTCTCCACCGGTCGTTATGGCGACATTGCCGAAGGGCGCGTCAAGAATCAGCAGATCGTGATACTGAAGCCCTCGACCTATATGAATCTGTCGGGCAACGCTGTCAGATATTGGAAAGACAAGGAGAAAATTGATATCGGCCACATCCTTGTGCTCGTCGATGATATCGCCCTCCCTTTCGGAGCCATCCGCATAAAGCCGTCGGGCAGCGACGCAGGCCATAACGGACTGAAAAACATTGCCCAGATGCTCGGCACACAGGCCTATCCACGTCTGCGTTTCGGAGTAGGCAACGATTTCCCCCGCGGATGCCAGATTGACTATGTGCTCGGTCATTTCACTCTCGACCAGCGTCAGCAACTCCCGGTGAGAGTCGACATTGCCGTCGATGCCGTCAAAGAATATGTACTCGCAGGGCTTCAGAAAGCCATGTGCGATTTCAATAATAAATAAGAGCCGGTTCAATAGTAAAAACCGGTTCTGAAATAGTGCTTTCAATCTCCCCTACCCATGAAATCTGAAGTGCGAATCGACAAATGGCTCTGGGCCATGCGTATTTTCAAGACAAGAACCGTCGCCACCGACTCCTGCAAAAAGGGGCGTGTGATGTTGCGCACTCCCGGCGGAGAGGTAATTGCAAAACCCTCACGGATGATTCATGTGGGCGACGAAATCCTTGTGCGCAAACCGCCCATAACCTATGCGTTCCGTGTGCTGGCTCTCACCGAGAACCGTCTCGGTGCCAAACTCGTACCCGATTATATGGAAAACTTCACGCCGAAAGAACAGTATGACCTGCTCGATGTGATCCGCATATCGGGCTTCATCGACCGGCGGAAAGGACTTGGACGCCCCACAAAACGCGAGGCACGCGACCTGGCTCGTTTCACCGAGGATGTCTACACCGGTCCGTCCGCCGCTTCATGGCAATCGGAGGATGGATGGGATTTCGACTTTGACGAATCGGACTTCGACGATGAATAATCACCGCAAAATTTCGCATTCACGCGGAATTGAACTACCTTTGCACCAAACCCGAAATATCCACTATAACCAATGAGCGACGTTATCCAGCTTCTTCCCGACTCAGTTGCCAACCAGATTGCCGCAGGCGAGGTGATCCAACGTCCCGCGTCGGTAATCAAGGAGCTGGTGGAAAACTCGATAGACGCCGGCGCCTCGCAGATCAAAATAATTCTGCGCGATGCCGGCAAGACGCTCATACAGGTTGTTGACAATGGCTCCGGAATGTCGGACACCGACGCCCGACTGGCGTTCGAACGTCACGCCACATCGAAAATCCGTCAGGCCGCCGACCTCTTTGAACTGCACACCATGGGATTCCGTGGCGAAGCTCTCCCTTCAATCGCCGCCGTGGCGCAGATCGACCTTCTTACCATGCGCCGTGACTGCCAGATAGGATCACATCTGCAGATCGAGGGGTCAAAATTCATATCGCAGACACCCGAAGCCTGTCAGCCCGGCACTAACCTGGCTGTCAAAAATCTCTTCTTCAATTTTCCCGCCCGTCGCAAATTCCTGAAAAAAGATGTGATCGAGCTGGGACACATCACACGTGAATTCGAGCGGCTTGCCCTCGTTAATCCGCAGGTTGAATTCGAGCTGTGGCACAACGATGTCACACTATATCAGCTGCTGCCGGGCACACTTCGCGAGCGCATAAAGGGTCTTTTCGGCAAAGCGATCGACAAGACAATCATTCCTGTAGCCACCGAGACACCGCTTGTGAAGATTTCGGGGTTCGTCAGTCTGCCGGAACATGCACGCAAACGCAATCCGCAGCAATTTTTCTTCGTCAACGGGCGCAATATGCGTCACCCCTATTTCCACAAGGCGGTAGTTTCATGCTATGAATCGCTCATCTCTCCTGAGCATCAGCCCAACTATTTCCTCAACTTCGAAGTTGATCCGCAGTCGATCGACGTGAACATACATCCCACCAAAAGCGAGATAAAGTTTGAAAACGAACAGCCTATATGGCAGATTCTCGCAGCGGCGGTTCGCGAAGCGTTAGGTAAGTTCAATGCTGCACCGACCATTGATTTTGATACCGAAGATGCGCCCGAAATTCCGGTATTCAATCCCGAAGCGGTGACGAATCCGGGGCTGGAAATCGACAGCGACTACAATCCTTTTGACGTCGGCACTCCATCCCCGCACGGCACGGCAAAAAGCAAAAATGACGGCCAGAGCACATTAGGCGCGTCGGCCATGAATTCAGCGTTTGCCGGCACCAATATCCGCGCCGGTCATCTCAACGACTGGGACAGGCTGTATAACGATTTCCAAACCGTATCATCCAAACCATCTGCGGCTCCTTCGCCTGAATCATTTCTTACCGACGAGACCGATCTCCCAGCATCGATTAACGCAAGCGCCATGAATTCGTTTACCGAAATTGACGCCATGCCCCACTCGGGCGGATTGCAGCAGCTGGCCAACCGCTATCTTGTCACACCGGGCAACGATACTCTTATCATCATCGACCGCTATCGCGCTCAGGTAAAGGTGCTGTTTGAACGTTTCATCAAACTGTCGGGCAACTCTCTCGGCGAATCGCAGCAGGTGATGTTCGGCGATGTGCTCGAACTGTCTCCTGCCCGTCATGCCATCCTCGAACAGATTTCAGAAGATGTGCGCACCCTCGGCTATGATCTTGAAATCACCCGTCAGGATGAGCAATCCAACAGTTTCACATGCGAAATCAAGGCGATTCCTGCCGTGCTCGGTAATGCCGACCCGAGCGAGGCTCTTTTAAAGATCATTGATGATGCGGAGGATGGCACCGGCGACACACACGCACAGATGCGTCGCCGACTGGCGCTTTCTCTGGCCAAATCGGCTGCTCTGAAAGCCGGGCAGGTGATGCCGGCAGCCGAGGCAGAGCAACTTCTTGCCGATCTGTTCGCGCTGCCCGACCCTAATTATACCCCCGATAACAATCTTATTATCACGACAATTACAATCGCCGAGTTAAACCGGCGGTTCTGATCACTTATTCCCCTTGTGTGCGAATCCGGCTGCCAAAGTCAGCAGATGCCGGTAAAGTGCATGCAGAGGCAGACCCATCACATTGTAATAGTCGCCACGGATTCCCGAAATGCCGATATATCCGATCCACTCCTGAATACCATAGGCGCCGGCTTTGTCTGTGGGTCGGAAATTCTGCACATAATATTCAATTTCCTCAGGAGTCAGTTCGGCGAAATCCACCTCCGTACGTTCGCTGAAAGTGATAGTGCGCCGATCGGTCGCAAGTGTAACTCCCGTAATAACCTCATGGGTGTGACCCGAAAGATGCCGCAACATGGTGGCCGCATCGCCGAGATCTGACGGTTTACCAAGCACCTCTCCTCGGTTGACAACCACGGTATCGGCCGTTAGCAATATCTCGCCGCTCTTTATATCGGCCATATAGGGATGAGCCTTTTTCCGGGAAATATAGGGCGCCACCTCCTGGGAGCGCATGCTGGCTGGATAGGCCTCATTGACCTCTTTCAAAGGTAATATCTCGATTTCGGCGTCGAGGTGCGAAAGCAGTTCACGTCTGCGGGGCGAATGCGACGCCAGCAATATCTTGCAATTTTTCAGAGGAGGAAAGATTTTATGAGTCTGTTCCATAGTACACTTCTATATTACTGAAGGGTTTCTGAATCCTTGTAAATTCTTCAATCCGGGCAAAGAGCGTCACCATCCGAATGCATTATCCGAAAGCGCCCAGCATTCCTGAGCACGGAGAATCTCCTCAAGAAGATCACGCGCCACTCCATTGCCTCCTGTAACAGGTGAGATATAATCCGCAATACGCATTATATCGGCGGCACAGTCGGATGGTGCTACCGCCAGACCGGCCAATTTCATGCATTCATAGTCGGGCACATCATCGCCGACATATACGACTTCCGACGGGGAGAAACCGTTTCTCTCCATCCAGTGCCGGAAAATGGGCAGTTTCATACCTGCTCCGCAGTGGATGTCGGTGATTCCCAGATTTCGGTAGCGCTCCTCAATGCCGGGGGAAACCGCACCGGTGATTATGGCAAGCTTCAGTCCGCGTTTCACAGCCAACTGCATGGCGAATCCATCCTTGGTATTGACAGTGCGGCGGGGAACACCGTTGTCGCCCAACGGAATGGTAGATGTCGACAGCACTCCGTCGACATCAAACACCACAGCCTTAATCTGCTTAAGATCGTAGGGAATTTTACTCATGATCGGCTTGAATAGAGTTTTCGGATATTATCTGTCAGCATCTCGTAGACAGGTTTCAGATCGGCGGGCAGCGATTTGAGATGGCGTTGGATAACTTTGATATCGCCGCGACGGGCTGGACCAGTCATCGCATCGACCGGCGAAGACGCTTCAAGTTTGTCGAGAGTGGCTTGCAGGAGAGGGTGCATAAGGCTCAGATCAAGCCCGGCATCGCGCAGAAGCCTGTCGGCGTCGGCCCACATAAGATTGGCGAAATTGCATGCGAAGACAGCAGCCACATGTATCGCTTCCCGTTTGGCCGAATCGACGGTACGCGTTTCACCGGCAATCTGTCGGGCGAGCGAAGTCAGAAAGTGCGAGGTGGCCTCGTCGCTCCCTTCTATCAGCATCGGCACATGGCGAAAATCCACCGGTACACCGCGAGTGAAAGTCTGGAGAGGATAAAACACTCCACGGCGACTTTTACCGGCCAATGCATCAAGCGACACACTGCCCGAGGTGTGCGCCCACACTCCGGAGAAATCGGGAGTATTGTCGGCCACAGCGGCTACAGCATCATCGCGCACAGCAATCAGATAGAGATCGCAATCGGGAAACAAACCTGAGAGACCGTCGGCGGCACTACAGATTTCGCTGCCGTTGAACCGGTTTAGTTCATCGGCCAAAGGTTGTGCCGAATCAAGGGAAGTAGCAGCAATCTGAACTACATCAGCCACAGCCGACAACGCGCGCGACATGTGCCACGCCACGTTTCCGGCACCGATTATAGCAATTCTCGGCCGATCCTGTTTCACCATTTTCCCACGTGAACCTTCTCCCAAAGGAGTTTCTCGGTGTTGATGGGTCTGCGTTCTTCGGCCTTGTGGCCGAATGTAATAACACAGGGCACGGCAAAATTTTCAGGAATGCCGAGCACTTCGCGCACATAATCCTCGGCCGGCTCGCCGTCGCCACGAAAACGTTCGCGCACCTCCACCCAACAGCTACCAAGGCCGAAATCGGCGGCCTGGAGTTGCATCAGAATGGCGGCAATCGACGCATCCTCAACCCACACGTCGCTGAGCGTTGTGTCGGCGGTGACCACCACGGCAAGAGGAGCAGTGGCTATAGATGTAGCATAGTTGGGTTTGAGTTCGCTGAGCTGGCGCATGGTCTCCTTGTCCTCGACGACCACAAATTGCCATGGTCTGAGATTTTTGGATGTGGGACCCATGAGAGCGGCCTCGAGTATCTGCTTCACCTGCTCGGGATCGATGGGCTGGTCGGTGTATTTGCGGATACTGCGACGGTTGATAAGAAGTTCGTGGAAATTTTCCATAACGATAATTCCTTGACGATATTATTGTGAATCAGCGACGGCAGATCCACGCATCGGAGAAGCCTGTGCGACTCTTTGCGGCCTCAGCCTCGGCATAAGTTGCGCCGGTGGCTGCATACACGCGATACTTGCCGTCTCGATTTAAAACGCCTAAGTGGCGCCCTGAGTTCTCGGCAACATAACGGCGAGCCTGTTCCTCTTCGGGAAACGACGCTATAATCACACAGTATTTATCGTTGTCGCTGATATGGAT
>ULWO01043913.1_pt1 | contig 10322 bp, 8 predicted proteins | sample 1960421 | NCBI WGS metagenome assembly ULWO01 (sample SAMEA4835814, study PRJEB28245) | human gut metagenome | biome: gut microbiome; material: fecal sample | place: Denmark | collected 2008 | reverse complement strand
TAGATAGTATATCATACTGTCTAACAAATGGGGTGCAGTTCATATTGCTTCCGTAGGCTCCATTTTTATGAATATATACTATTCATACTATCGTACCAATATGCAATTACGATAATGACTGAAGATACAGTTTATCGATCTTATCTCTAAGTTTCTCTACCGCCACTAAATCATCATAAGCGTCATGTGCCTCAATGGAAAGATTTGCAAGCTGTACATGAATTTCATTATTAGGATCATACTCCATGATACGAACAGGGATTCTAATCTTGAATGTTCGCTTATCGCTTGTAGATAAAATGTAATCCTCCACAATGTGAGAATTCAGAATTGCACAAAGATAATGTGCCTCATTTTCGGTAATAAAGCTTCCATCAGCCCTCTGACAAACAGAAACACAATGATTCTGAAAAGCCGGTTTCTTTATTCCACCCCACTCAGTATCAATTTTCCCTGATACAGCGGCAACCCACTTTGTGTTATCTCGGAAAATTACATACCAGTCAGCATGACTATAAATACCAGTTCTTGCAAGAGCATAGTAAGGGGCTTCCTTCTTACCAATAATCTTGTCGCTATACTCGGTCTGAACTGTAAGATATTCCTTGTTTGTCTCATAGTATTTCAACAATCTTGGAGATTCATCTAACAGTTCCTCCTTAGAAAGAGGAACCTGGGCATGTTCTTCATCATACGGGAACGCCACGATAAATTCCGATGGATCAACATGGAACCTTGAAATATTAATTCCCTTTACAAGCGGTCTTAAATACTTAGTTTCAAGCTCCGGTGTACGCTTTCCGACCTTAATCTTGGAACGTCTACTATCAAAGCTCTCCAACTCAACAGTACCACAGTCTTCGTTTATTTTTCTTAAGTGCAGTAACTGCAACTCCTGCGGATAGTACTCAACACCTTCACGTCCGATATAATCTGTTTCTCCGGCCACGAGATTAAACTCTGCCAATTCCTCCGCATTCTTTGCATAGGTGAAGGCAGAACGAGAACTAGAAGCTTTTCCTACAACACCAGTTTTGACATTAAAGTACTCGTGAAAATTCTTAGCACTCAGCAATGATTTAATGTTATCAAGCTTGTTACCCTTGATAAGTTCTACATGCTTTAATGTAATCCCCTTAGTATAATCCTTAGTTACCTCAGACATTACATATGTACAGAACAGCTGCTGGACTGGCGCAAATGGATGACCTGATTTAGACCAATCGATGATTTCCTGGAAATAAAGCTTTCTTCCATCAAACAGCTCAAAATCTCTGTATCCCTCGTAGCTCTGCTGAAATAAGAGACTCTGCGGCATAAGAATAGACATAACTCCATTTGGAGCGAGCCAGTTCTCTGCTGTTACATTAGAAATCAAAGCGCAAATATTTAAGCTGTTGCCACCAGTACGACCGTCACCTGAGAAAAGTTTTCTTGCATAGCAAACTTCCTTTTTGTTCTCTCTATGAACTGAAGGTAAGGTCTTCCAGTCTACCCAAGGCGGATTTCCCACAATCAAGTCAAACTTACCAATATTGCACAGCAAGTAGCTATTGATCATGGAATTCATTACTGCCGGAGTAATCAAGTTGTTTTCTTTCAATTCTTTCCATGAATCTGCGATTTCTTCCAACTCCTGCTCGTTCTCACAGAGCTTATCGAGACGCTTGGAAAGGATTTCATCAGAAGCATCACCGAATAAAGAAAGATTATGCATTTCATTGATAAACTTCTTCTGATCCATCGTACTACGTACAGGAATTTCAACTTTGATGTTTTCACCATTACCGACCTGAATTGTATCAATGTAATACTTGTGGTCGGCAGTTAACTTATTCACAGTTGGAACAGATGAATCACCAATGTAAACCGGAATATAAATCTCGCTTTCTACGCCATCAATAAGATCCGCAATAGCCAAGAAATAGTTAATTCTGGCAAGGATGACCGCCAGTGTGTTGGCATCTATAGCAGCTACTTCATTAAGGATATATCTAAGCGCTTCCTCACGAGGTAAGTCCTTATACCTTCTCCTCTTTTTTTTAATCGCTTTCTGGATAAATGTTCCAGAACCTGCAGTAGAATCCAGAACTCTTACATGCTCCTTATTAAATGGAATATAATCCATTCCGGTATCAATTACATTTTCTGCCAGGAACTCAGGTGTGTAATATTCCCCTAAGGAATGCCGTACACTCGGCGGCATAATATTCATGTAAAGGTCCCTAAAAAGATCATCGGTATGACTTACAAGTTCTGTATTATCATCAAAACGAGTATTAAGCTCCGGCATTGTCTCATATCTCATCAGTGTCTCGATAATATCATTCACACAGTTGTTGATATCTTCGGTCCAATGAGTTTCATAAAACGGCCAGGAGAAACATCCTATTTCGAGCAAGTTAAAGATATTCAACTCCATCGAAACTGTTCCTTCTGCAATTTTTCCCAGTTCTATTCTTTTCTGGTCAATCTTCATTTCGAGCAGACTCTGAAAGGATGCATGTCTCTCACCCTTTACAAGAATCACAACTCTATATGCCATCAGCATTGCGAGGATTGCAATCGCAGTCTGAAGTGAGAAGAGGATCTTATACTCTTCATCAGTTCCAATCTTTTCCCTCTTAATCAACTCAGCAAGATCTTTTCTACGATCTTCAATTGCTTTCTGCTTTGAGGCATCATCGTGGGAAAGGCCAAAATTATTCATCCACTGACCATAAGAAACAGCAGTGATGTTATCCATCTGCTCCAGTGCCTTATACAGCGCAATAGTAAGATGATTTACAATCGTCTTTCCACCATGCTTATCATGGACCAGATCCGCGATCAGATTCTCAGAATTCAGAGCTTTGACCTGAAGATTGATAATAGCTCTGATCATCCTGTCAACCATTTTAGCGTTCAGCTCGCAAACAGAAGTTAAAGGATGAATATCTGTGTGATCCTTATCGTATGCCACCTTAATCTGTTCGTTAAAAAGTACGAACTGGCAGCGAGTTCCGTCTGTGATGATTCCAAGATAGGTACCCGCATTTTCGTTGAATAACGAATTCAAATAATCCACAGCCTGTGCAAGTGCTTTATTTGTATCCGCATTATTCTTGTAAGTTACCCGCTGCTTATACTCAATAACAACAGAGGAATACTTACTATCAATTCGCCCGTTCTTTCCAATGGTACCAATCGCAGAAGATCTCTGCACATCATCAAGATCTGACGCCTCCTGAGTTTCGATCTGAACCTTGCGTTCCTTCTTCAAATCAAATCCTTTTCTTCCACTAGGTTCTAAGACATTATGAGAAAAGGCAAGAATTTCCGCATCCATCTGAGTCGCAACATCAGACTCTGAGTTTGCTCTTGCTGAAATCGAGTTAAACTTATCAGCCAGGAGCCCCATCGCACGCGTCCATGTATTGCCTCGCATGACAGCTTCAAGATCTTTTACCTTAAGCTCACTGCGTAACATACCGTAACACTTTACCATCTCTTCAGCATTGTTCATATACTACTTCCTTTCTGAATTTATTGTAGAAGTTATTTGTTCTATAACATTCTACTGCCCACTAAATTTTATATCATATTTTTATGCCCTTTACAAGTAGCCCACTAATTTTTCTGTTATTTTTTTGTGGGCAGTGCTTGATAATATTTGCATATAGAGCTAATCTGCACGACAACAAGGAGGTTTATATATGAAAGTGAAGTATTCCAACAAAATAAAAGATGACTTTTCAAAAGAATTACTAAACGATATGGTTCTTCTAAGTTACACAGTAATTCCTCGAGAAAAATACCACTTATACAGTATTAAAGAAATTTCTGATAGTGAAATTCAAATTATTCACAGCATACCGAGTATCGGATTCAAAAGTACTGTTATAAGAAAAAGAAATCCGTTCGAAATTTATAGTTCTCAGACGGTTATGCTCATATTTGTAAAGGATACGCTTTATATTTGTACCGAGAACGAGTTCAACCGAGGTGCGTGATTGACAATAGTGCTATAGTCTCAATCTCCGAAAAAAGTAGCATCGTAGTTTCACCTTGCATAATTTCAGTGTGTGAAACTACTGTCAGCGCATAAAAAAGATTCCCGAGTCTGCTCCATTTCTGGAACAAAACTCGGGAATCCCTTTATTTATAGGCTTTCGCAGCCTCTTCTTATTTAACCTTTGACAGAAGAACTACCGTCTCCACATGAAAAGTTCTCGGGAACAGATCGAACGCCTGTGCCTTCTCGAGTGTGTAGCCTGCGCCGCACAGCTCCGCCACATCGCGCGCAAGCGTTGCCGGGTCGCACGAAACGTACACGACCTTAGGCGGCTGCATTTTAAGAATCGCGTCGCGTGCAGTCGCATCCAGACCCTTGCGCGGCGGATCGACCACCAGCACATCAATACCGCGCTTGGCCAGCCGCTGCGCTGCCTGACCCGCATCCGCACAGAAGAACTCTGTGTTTTCCATGCCGTTGCGGAGCGCGTTGCGCTTGGCGTTTTCGATGGCCTCCGGCACGATTTCCACGCCAATGGCAGTCTTTGCGTGCTCGGCCAGCGCCAGCGTGATCGTACCCGCACCGCAGTAGAGGTCAAGCACGGTCTCCTCGCCGGTCAGACCGGCGTAGTCCACCGCACACGCATACAGACGCTCGGCCTGCGCGTGATTGACCTGATAAAACGCCTCGGGCGAGAGCAAAAACGTGTGCCCGCACAGGCGGTCCTCCAGCATCGGCTCACCCCAGAGAACATCCGTCCGGTTACCCAGAATCACGTTGTCGTCGCGCTGGTTGTGGTTGAGCAGAATACCCGTCAGCGACGGCGCTGCCGCGCGCAGACGCTCGACCAGCACATCCAGTTTGGGCATTTTCTTCGTCGCGGAAATAAGCGTCAGCTGGCTTTCGCCGCTTTTTTCGCCCACGCGAACGTAAATATGCCGAATCGTACCGCGTTTTTTCTCATAATCGTACGGCATGACCGAAAATTCCGTCATCCATTCACGCACCACAGCGGCAATCTTGTCCGCCGTTTCCGACTGGATGAGGCATTTCTCCACCGGCACAATGTCGTGGCTGCGCGGACGGTAAAAGCCGGTAACGATGCTGCCTTCTTTGTCCCGTCCGACCGGATACTGCGCCTTATTGCGGTAATGCTCAGTCGTCGGCGCACCCGTAATGCCAAGCAGCTTTGCGCCGTCCTGACCGCCAATGCGCGTCAGCGCATCACGCACCTTTTTCTCCTTCGCACGCAGTTCTTCCCCGTAGGTAATGTGCTGATAACAGCAGCCGCCGCACTTATCCGCCACCGGACACGCAGGCGCAGTACGCTGTGCCGACGGCACAATAATCTTCTCTACCCTGCCGAACGCCACATTTTTCGTCACCTTGATAATGCGTACATCGCACTGATCGCCAACTGCCGTACGCGGCACAAATACCGCCCGGCCTTCGATCTTCGCAAACCCCGTGCCGTCCGCTGTGTAATCCGTAATCTGACAACGATAAACCTTGTTCTTCTGTAAATCCATTTCTTACCCCTTGATATGAGAGTGAAGAGTGGAGATTGCAGAGTGAAGAAATAAGGTGCTCTCCACTCTCAACTCTTCACTCTCCACTCTATAATTACTAATTTCTAATGACTCATTACTAATTTTATAATGGTATTATAGCACGATTCCCGGAGATACTGCAATCGAAAGGAGCGTGCAATTATGGCACAGGACAGGAAAAAACAGGTCTCCGGTGAGATTCCCTTTCATTTTATGCAGGAAATGGGACACAGTCCGCGGGCAATGGAGCAATTCTTCGATCTGCCGTATCAGGCGCGGCAGGTGCTGACCGATGCGGTATGTATCTCGGACGAGCCTGAGGAACGCCGCGAAACTGCCCTCAAGTCGCTTGCAAACGGCGGCGAAGGCTACTGCGAACGGTTCTGACCGCTTTTCCCGCTCGAACGGCTGTACTTTGCGGTGCAGCCGTTTTGCTGTATTCGCCAAAATACGCTGTCTTGACATCTTTTATTTCTAATCGCTTTTCATTGCGTTAGTGCATATTTGGTGGTAGAATAGATACTGAATTATTGTGTAAACAACTACTTATATATAATGTAATGGAGAATATTTATGTGGATCGCAGATCATTGGAAGGACTACGCCGTGCTCGACTGCGGCGGCGGTGAAAAAATTGAACGATGGGGCAATCAGATTCTGCAGCGCCCCGACCCGCAGGCTATCTGGCCGCGCGACAAAGACTGTAAGGTTTGGAACAAGCCAAACGCTATCTATCATCGCTCGAATGCGGGCGGCGGCAAGTGGGAAATCCGCAAGCTGCCCGAGCAGTGGGCCATCCACTACGGCGATTTGACGTTCCAGCTCAAGCCGATGAGCTTCAAGCATACCGGTCTGTTCCCCGAGCAGGCTGCCAACTGGGATTTTATCGACAAGATGATCCGTCACGCAGGCCGCCCGATCAACGTGCTCAACCTGTTCGCCTACACCGGCGGTGCAACGCTCGCGGCGGCAAACGCCGGCGCGTCCGTCTGCCCTGTTGACGCGTCCAAGGGCATGGTGCAGTGGGCCAAGGAGAACGCCGCGTCCTCCGGTCTGAGTGACCGCCCGATTCGCTGGATCGTGGACGACTGCAAAAAGTTCGTGCAGCGCGAGATCCGCCGCGGACGCAAGTACGACGCGATTATTATGGACCCGCCGAGCTACGGCCGCGGTCCGTCCGGCGAGACGTGGAAGATCGAGGAGGACGTTGCCGACTTCATAGACCTGACCATGGGCGTGCTGAGCGACAAGCCGCTGTTCGTGCTCATTTCCAGCTATTCCACCGGCCTTGCGCCGTCTGTGATGAGCTATCTGCTCGGCATCACCGCCGGCAAACGCGCCGCCGGCAAGATTGAGGCGCAGGAGCTTGGCCTGCCGGTCGAATCGACCGGTCTGGTGCTGCCGTGCGGCTCGTCGGCACGTTTTATCGCCGAGGAATAAGCAAAATTGAAAATGGAGAATTGAGAATGGAAAATGTAATCCTGACGCAAAGTTTCTCCTTCGCAGTACGAATTGTTAAATTATGTACATCCCTTGCAAATGATAAGAAAGAATTTGTTCTTTCCCGTCAGCTAATGAAGTGCGGTACCAGTATCGGAGCCAATGTTCGTGAAGCACAGCAGGCGCAAAGCAAAAAGGACTTTCTTTCCAAAATCAGCATTGCACTGAAAGAAGCAGACGAAACGCTGTACTGGCTGGATTTACTGAATGCTACTGATTTTCTAACAAAAGAACAGTATGTTTCTTTTTATCGCGAAGCGGCATCTCTCAAACGTCTGCTGGTGGCTATTGTTAAAACCACCCGGACAAATCTGACCGAATAATTATCCATTCTCCATTTTCAATTCTCAATTCGTCACCAACTTTACCTTAACGAAAGGTACGAAACCATGAGTGAAATCATCAAAACCGAAAACCTGCAGTACGCCTATCCCACCGAGGACGGACAGCTTTCCGTTCCTGTGCTAAAGGGCGTAAATCTTTCCATCCGGCGCGGCGAGTTCGTCGCGGTGCTCGGTCACAACGGCTCGGGCAAGAGTACACTTGCCGGCTGCTTCAACGCGATCCGTCTGCCGACCGGCGGCGTATGCTACGTTGACATGATGGACACCCGCGACGAAAACAACACCTACGAGGTCCGCAAGACTGTTTCGATGGTGTTCCAGAATCCGGACAACCAGCTTGTTGCTACCGTTGTTGAAGAAGATGTTGCATTTGCGCTGGAGAACATGGGCGTGCCGCCCGAGGAAATCCGCAAGCGCGTTGACGATGCACTGCGTGCCGTCGGCATGTACGAATACCGTGCACAGGCGCCGCACCGTCTGTCCGGCGGACAGAAGCAGCGAATCGCAATCGCAGGCGTTATCGCCATGATGCCGCGCTGCGTTGTACTCGATGAGCCGACCGCCATGCTCGACCCGCAGGGCCGCCGTGAGGTCATGAATGTTGTCCGTGAGCTGAACCGCAAATTCGGCATCACCGTTATCCTTATCACCCACCACATGGACGAGGCCGTACAGGCGCAGCGTGTGGTTGTCATGCACAAGGGCAACGTGCTGATGGACGGCGCTCCGCGCGAGATCTTCACGCAGGTGGACAAGCTGCGCGCGGCTTCCCTGACCGTACCGCAGACCATCGAAGTCCTGTACGACCTCGATCAGCAGGACGGTGAAAAGCTGCCGATCGACGCACTCTCGATTGAGGAATGTGCAGATATTCTCGAACAAGAATATTTGAATTGAAAATTGAAAATGGAGAATGGCGAATGATGGTTTCGCCGCTGCACGGCGCATTTATAACCGTGCTTCGCATGGATACCTTAACTTCCCATTAGCAATTTTCCATTCTCCATTGATTATCCGAAGGAGAATCTTATGTCAACCATACTTGAAACGAGGGGCTTGACGCACGTTTACGGCGCAGGCACCCCCTTTGAGCGTGTTGCGCTTGACCATGTTGACCTGAAAATCGAAAAAGGCGAAATTCTCGGTGTGATCGGTCACACCGGTTCGGGCAAGTCTACGCTCATTCAGCACCTGAACGGTCTGCTGCAGCCGTCCGAGGGCGAGGTCCTGCTCGACGGCAAGTCCATCTGGGATGCCAAGGGCAAGTGCAGCCGCGAAACGCGCTTCCGCGTCGGTCTGGTATTCCAGTATCCGGAATACCAGCTGTTCGAGGAGACCATCGCGAAGGACATTGCCTACGGCCCGACCAACATGAAACTGCCGCAGGCCGAGATTGACGAGCGCGTGCGCGAATCCATGGCGGCAGTCAGCCTTGCACCTGAGCTTGCCGACCAGTCTCCGTTTGCGCTGTCCGGCGGTCAGAAGCGCCGCGTAGCCATCGCAGGCGTTATCGCCATGCGGCCGGACGTACTCGTGCTCGATGAGCCGACCGCGGGCCTCGATCCGGCGGGCCGTGACGAGATTTTTGAGCTGGTCCGCAGCTACCACAAGCAGTCCGGCGCGACCATCCTCATCGTGTCCCACTCGATGGAGGACATCGCGCAGATTGCCGACCGCCTGCTCGTGATGAACCACGCCAAGGTGCTGTTCTGTGACACGCCGCGCGAGGTTTTCTCGCACGCGGACGAGATCATTGCCGCTGGACTGGATATCCCGATGATCACCAAGGTCATGCTTGAGCTGAAAAAGCGCGGTCACGATGTTGATACCTCGGTCTACACCGTAGCGCAGGCAATGGATGCCCTGCGTGCCTGCAAGCGGAAGGAGGCTGCTCACGAATGCTGAAGGATATTACCCTCGGTCAGTTTTTTCCGGGCAACAGTGCGGTGCACCGTCTTGACCCGCGCGTAAAGATCGTGCTGACGGTGGCATTCATCGTGCTTCTGTTCCTCGCGCAAGGCCCGGTTTCCTATGCGTTGATCATCGCATTTCTTGCCGTTGTCATCGGTATTTCGCGTATTTCGCCTAAAATGGTGCTGCGCGGCCTCAAACCGATCCTGTTCATCGTCATTTTCACGGCGGTGCTCAACCTGTTCTATACACCGGGTACCTACATTTTCCAGTGGCACTTCCTGCACATCAGTATGGAAGGCATTAAGCTTGCCATCTTCATGGTGCTGCGCCTGATGCTGCTCATCATCGCAACTTCCATGCTCACCTACACCACCTCACCGATTCAGCTGACCGACGGACTCGAGCGTCTGCTTTCTCCGCTCAAAAAGCTGCACGCGCCGGTGCATGAGCTGTCCATGATGATGTCGATCGCACTGCGCTTTATCCCGACCCTCATCGAAGAGACCGAGAAGATCATCTCGGCACAGAAGGCGCGCGGCGCGGATTTCGACTCCGGCAACCTGATTCAGCGTGCCAAGGCCATGATCCCGATTCTCGTGCCGCTGTTCATCTCGGCGTTCCGCCGCGCGGATGAGCTCGCTACCGCCATGGAGTGCCGACTGTACCGCGGCGATGTTGGCCGCACCCGCATGCGCCAGCTCAAGATCCAGCGCGTGGATATTTGTGCGCTGCTGTGGGTAGCAGCCTTGTTTGTGGTTATTATTGCACTGAAACACTTTGGACTGTAACGTAAATCTATATTGTAGGGCGGGCTGCCCTCAGCCCGCCGCACGGAATACTTTTATCATCATCCACTTCCAACGCTTAACTTTTATAGCTATGAAGAATATTGCATTAGTTTTATCTTATGACGGCACAAATTTTAACGGCTGGCAGATTCAGAAAAACGGTCCTTCCATCCAAGAGAGCATGGAGGACGCGATTTTTCATCTGCTGAAGCAAAAAGTTCATGTTTCCGGT
>ULWO01047865.1_pt1 | contig 10333 bp, 7 predicted proteins | sample 1960421 | NCBI WGS metagenome assembly ULWO01 (sample SAMEA4835814, study PRJEB28245) | human gut metagenome | biome: gut microbiome; material: fecal sample | place: Denmark | collected 2008 | reverse complement strand
GACTCTGCATAACGCTCATCTTCACGGCACGATTCTTCATCGAATTCACAAAGGACATACAGAAAGACTTCGAGGCTTCAATGCTGCTCAACATGGGACAGCTGCTAAGCATCCCGTTCGTTATAGCCGGCATACTCTGCATGAAGGGAGGAAAATGGATGCAGAAACTGGGCATTGAGAAATAGACTGATATCCTGCGGCCAAACGGCCGGAAAGGAAACAAATAGAGGGAAATAGGGGAAATTTGCGGAAAATTTCCCCTATTTTTATGTATTTATGCGAAATTAATCATATATTTGCGCAAAAGATAACGACGCAAATGATTGAGAAAACACCCGAAATTACCCAAAACGACCTGACGGAAGCCATGAAGCTGCTTACCGACAAGAGCCACATGCCGCTGCTGAAAAAGATCAGCAACGGGTATGATTATTGGGACAAGGTGAAATATCTCGCGCCAAAGGGCATCAGCAGCAAGGCGCTGTGGCATGCCGTTAAACTGCAGCGGATGCTCAACTCAAAGCAGATAAGCTTCGGACGCTACACGTTCAGCTTCACCGTTACAGAACACATGCTCGCCATGATGCACGAGTTTGACCTCAACATAGGCGGCAACCTCGGCACCGACAGCATAATACCCGAGAGCGACAAAAACTTCTATCTCGTTAGCTCCGTTATGGAAGAGGCCATTGCGTCGAGCCAGATGGAGGGAGCGTCGACCACACGCAAAGTGGCGAAAGAGATGCTGCGGAAGAAGCAGAAACCGCGCGACAAGAGTCAGAAGATGATTGCCAACAACTATGCCACGATAAACTATCTTGCCGAACACAGGCACGACGACTTCTCGCTCGAAAGGATTCTCGAGATACACAGATACATATCTGCCGACACTCTCGACAACGGCGGATACGAAGGAAGCCTTAGGCAGACCGACGACATAGTGGTGATGAACGGCATAACGGGCGAGATAGCCCACACACCGCCGCCGCACGACGAGGTGGAAGGCATGCTGAGGGAGCTGTGCTACTTTGCAAACAATGACGACCCCGACAACTTTATACATCCGATTATCAAGGGAATAATAATCCACTTTATGCTTGCCTTCATACATCCCTTTGTCGACGGCAACGGGCGCACGGCGCGCTCGCTGGTCTACTGGTACATGATGAAGAAGGGCTACTGGCTCACGGAGTATCTCTCAATATCGAGAATTATCTACCGCAACAAGGCGCAATACGAAAAGGCATTCCTATACACCGAGGCCGACGGCAACGACCTGTCTTACTTCATACAGTATAATCTGATAACGATGAAGAAGGCCTACGAGGAGCTTAAACTCTACCTGCAGCGCAAGATAAGCGAGCGCGAAAGCATGACTGCCCTAAGCGGCATGAATGACATAAACCTAAGACAGGCAAGAATAATAAAGGAGCTGTATAAAAACGGCGACAACATAATAACCGCCAAGGAGATAGCAACACAGTTTGCCGTAACCGACAAGACGGCAAGAACAGACCTCCAGGCTCTTGTACGAATTGGAATAATGAGCGAGGTAAAACTCAACAACAGAATGACGGGATATGTCAGAGCCGACAACTTTGAGGAGAGAATAAATGAATTAAGTAAGGGAAATATAAAGTAAAATAAGGGAAATTAGGGGAAATTTGCGGAAAATTTCCCCTAATTTCCTTTTTATCGTTCATTAAACTTAGACCAAATACACAACGACGGGGATTTTTCTGCCGAACATGAAATCCATTCTGACGCGTTTTCTTGTGTTCGACATGAAGATGTAGGGGCGTGCATGAGAAAACGGCTCACGCGGGCTTAAAATGGCGTTATAAAAGAATGTCAGCATGATTTCATGATGCTTGCACGCAACAATGATGCCATGCTGACATATAATGCATATAAACAGTCAAGGATTAATCAAGCTTCAACTCAAAATCCACCACGTCGAGCCAGCGCCCGAGCTTGTAGCCTACATCGTGAAAATGCGACGCCTGACTGAAGCCCAGCTTGCGGTGAAGCTCAATGCTCGCCTCGTTGCAGCCCGTTATGCAGGCTATCAGCACCTTGTATCCGCGCCGGCGGCACTCGTCTATCAGGCGGTGCATGAGCGAGGTGCCAAGGCCGCGGTGAGTGAAGTCGGGCGACAGATAAATCGTAGTCTCATAAGTGTTGCAGTAGGCCGCGCGCTCCTTCCACGGATGAGCGTAGCATATTCCCGCCACGCGTCCGTCTTCCTCAGCCACGAGATAAGGGCAGCGCGCTGCTATGTGCTCCACCCTGTCGGCCATCTGTTTCTCGGTGAGCGTCTCGGTTTCAAAAGTCTCAACGCCCTCAACAATGTATTTGTTATAGAGTGCGGTTATCTCCTTGATGTCTTTTTTCTCAACAAAACGTATCATAATATATCTGTTAAAATCATGTTTGCGTCCTTTTGCCGTCTAAAAGGTATCGTTTTGCGCTGCAAAATGCCACGAAATGGAGGCCAAAACACGGCCTTTTGCAACGCACTGAAACTCAACGGGTTACGAAGGCAGACAAGAACTGTCTGATTTTGACATGAAAGATGTCTAATTTTAGCATGAAAGATGTCTGACTTTGGCATAAGACCTGAAGTCAGCACTGCCAGCCTTCATCTCCCCGCCAGCATTGCCCTAAAGCGGCTCCGCAGGGCATCACACCCGTGGTCAGGCCTTGGCAGCCTCGCTCTTTTCGGCCTTCATGTCGGCCTTTGCGTTGTCGCACATACGTGCAATGATGCCGCACGCCTCTTCAAGACTCATTGAGCCGGTGTTAATCATTATGTCGTAGTTGCGCGGATCGTCCCAGCGCTGACCTGTGTAATATTCATAGTGAGTGCCGCGGGCCTTGTTGAGCCTCTTTATCTCGGCCTCCGCCTTAACCTTGTCCAGGCCGTATTCAGACGTGCAACGGTCAATGGCTGTGTCACGGTCGCAATAGCAGAACACGCGCACAACGCCCGGACGTCCCTTCAATACAAAGTCGGCGCAGCGCCCCACGATTACGCACGGCTCCTTGTCGGCTATCTGCTGCACAATCTTGCTCTCGGCAAGGAAGAGCACGTCGGCGTCAGACAGTCCCCTGCCCGCCTGTGTGCCGTAGCCCTGCGACAGTATGCACTTAAGCCAGAACGACGGTATAGTCTGCTCGTTGCGCTTTATGTAGTCCTCGTTGATGCCGCTGCTCTTTGCCGCCATCTTGATGAACTCGCGGTCGTATAGTTTAACACCGAGCTTTGAGGCAAGCATCTCGCCCAGCATGTGGCCGCCGCTGCCAAACTCGCGCGCAATGGTAACGACAACATGCTCGGCCGACTTCTTCTGCTCTTCTGCCGCGGTTTCCGAGTAGCCCAGCACTCCGTTGAGCACACGGCAGAACGGTGTAAGGAAATGGACTATAGGGCCTACGAGCAGCGCTGCTGCCACTGTGCCCTCGCGCACCCCGTGAATGCCTCCGATAAAGAGCATTGAGAACACGCATGCCACGATGACGTTGCCCACGTCGAAGCCCAGTTTAACATAGCCGAAGTCGCCGCCTATGCGCCTTGCCAGCACCCTGACGAAGAACTCGCCCGCCACCATTGCCACGTCGGCCTTAACCTCGAGCGTTATGCCGCACGCCAGAATGACGCATCCGGCGAGCATGCTGAGCAGCTGCATGGGATAGGCCTCGGGCTGAAGCCACGACAGCGACGACATGGATATGTCGATAAACGTGCCGAAACAGAGCGTAACGGGTATCTGTATGAGATACATGCGGAGGTCGGCGCGCAGCTGTGAGCGGCTCATCATGAGCGGCTCTGTGGCCACGAAAAGAAGGTTTACGATGATGGTCCACTGACCCATGGTAAGGGGCGTGAACATACTCAGCACGTAGTTGACGCTCGTTATGGGCGACGTGCCCAGCAGAGCCTTTGTGATGAAGGCAATGCCGTAGGCGTTGATAAACACCGAAATGATAAAAAGGATGTAACGCCTTGTTAAAAATATTGTCTTTCTCTGCATAATATTTTGACTTAAAAAACAAATCTGTTCTAATGGAGAATGGAGAATGGATAATTATGATTTGACTTGAGGGGTATTGGGACGCCGGATGTTGAGCGTGCTGCCGGTGTGGCAGGTCTTATGCTGCCGATGTGATTCTTCTTTTACGGATGTTGTGATATCCCCTGCACCTATTCTGTTCTCCCTTCTGATTATGCTATTATTTCCGCTGTATTATTCTCCACGGAGAAATGTTCTCCTTTGTATTGTATTCTGATTTAAATCACGGCGCAGAACTTATTATCAGTGTGCGTATATGTTGATGACTTACGACATTCATTCATGCCGACAGTCATAGACTTAAAATGTCTGAGGGGCTGCCATGCGGCGCCTTGTCTTTAACCCAAATCGGCTATTATGATTCGGTATGAAAGCCTTAATGCACAAAAGTGATAAAACCATGTGCGGTATGATGACCTGTTGGGGGTTGGTTTTCTGCCGCCACTACAGCGCGCGCCGCGCCACGGCGGCAGCCCTGCCCTGCCCTATTTGCCTGTAACTATGCGCTTTATGTCGTTCAGTTTGTTGAGCGCCTCCACGGGCGTCAGGTTGTTGATGTCGAGCCCCAGTATCTCGTCGCGCACCTGGCACAGCACAGGGTCGTCGAGCTGGAAGAAGCTGAGCTGCATGCCTCCGCGGCTCATGTTTATCTTCTCTGCCGACGGCTTGCCCACGGCTCCCACCTGGGCGTTGTCGGCCTCAAGCTCCTTCAGTATCGCTTCTGCCCTCTTAACGATGCTCTTTGGCATGCCGGCTATCTGCGCCACGTGTATACCGAACGAGTGCTCAGAGCCGCCCGGCTCGAGTTTTCTCAGGAAGATAACCTTGCCGCCCGACTCTCTTACGCTTACGTTGAAGTTCTTTATGCGGGCAAAGTTTTTCTCCATCTCGTTGAGCTCGTGATAGTGAGTGGCAAAGAGCGTGCGCGCCTGAGCCTTGGGATGCTCGTGCAGATACTCCACAATGGCCCACGCTATGCTTATTCCGTCGTATGTGGACGTGCCTCGGCCCAACTCGTCGAAGAGCACCAGCGAGCGCGGAGTAACGTTGTTGAGGATGTTGGCTGCCTCGGTCATCTCAACCATGAAGGTCGACTCGCCCAGCGATATGTTGTCCGACGCTCCCACACGTGTGAATATCTTGTCCACCAGACCTATCCTCGCGCTCTCTGCCGGCACGAAGCATCCTATCTGGGCCAGCAGCACTATCAGTGCCGTCTGTCGCAGCAGGGCCGACTTTCCGGCCATGTTCGGACCTGTGATTATTATTATCTGCTGCTTCTTGTCGTCGAGGTATATGTCGTTGGGCACGTAGCTCTCGCCCACGGGCAGCTGCGTCTCTATCACCGGATGGCGTCCCTGATGTATGTCGAGCACAATGTTGTCGGCATCAATGGCAGGACGGATGTAGCCGTGTTCGGCGGCAGTCTTGGCGAAAGACAGCAGACAGTCGATACGGGCTATGAGCGAGGCGTCGGTCTGTATGGCGGGGATATACTCCTGCATCGACAGCACCAGCTCGGAGAACAGCTTGCTCTCGAGCTGCAATATTTTGTCTTCGGCGCCCAGAATCTTCTCCTCATATTCCTTCAGTTCCTGCGTTATATAGCGCTCGGCGTTGGCAAGCGTCTGCTTTCTCACCCACTCCTCCGGCACCTTGTCCTTGTAGATGTTGCGCACTTCGAGATAATAGCCGAACACGTTGTTGTAGCCTATCTTCAGCGACGATATGCCCGTAAGCTCGGTTTCGCGCTCCTGTATCTTCAGCAGATAGTCTTTGCCGCTGTAGGCAATGTTGCGCAGTTCGTCGAGCTCGCTGCTTACGCCGTTCTTTATCACGCCGCCCTTGCTCACGAGCTGCGGCGAATCTTCGTTTACCTCGCGCTCAATGCGGTCGCGCAGGCCCTCGCACAGCGCCATCTGGTCGCCTATACGGCGCAGCACGGCGTTGTCTGCATCGAGACATGCACGCCTTACGGGCACCAGGGCCTGCAGGGCTGTCTTGAGCTGCACCACCTCGCGCGGCGACACACGGCCCACGGCAACCTTTGATATGATGCGCTCCAGGTCGCCAATGCGGTGGAGCTGACTGTCGAGAAGGTCTTTAAATTCGGGATGGCGGAAGAAATATTCCACCACGTCGAGCCTGTCCTCTATCACGCGGGCATCTCTCAGGGGGAACACCACCCAGCGCTTCAGCATGCGGGCGCCCATGGGCGACACGGTGCGGTCTATCACGTCGAGCAGCGACGAGCCGTCGTCCTGCATGGGGTGCAGCAGCTCCAGGGAGCGTATGGTGAACTTGTCGAGCCTTACGTAGCGCTCTTCCTCAATGCGCGAGAGCGACGTTATGTGGCCTATGTGCGTATGCTGAGTCATCTCGAGATACTGAAGTATGGCTCCGCTCGCCACCACTCCACTCCTTAGATGCTCCACGCCGAAGCCCTTGAGCGACTTTACGTCGAAGTGGCTCAGCAGCTTCTGGTTGGCTGCCTGCTCGGTGAACACCCAGTCGTCAAGCTCAAAGGTGAAGAACTTGTTGCCGAACCAGCGCTCAAACTCAGCCCTGCGGCCGCGCTCAAAGAGCACTTCCTTAGGCGAAAAGTTTACGAGCAGCTTCTCAACATAGTCGTAAGAGCCTTCGCCTGTGAGAAATTCGCCTGTAGAAATGTCGAGAAACGCCACTCCGCACGCCGTCTTGCCGAAGTTGACGGCTGCCAGAAAGTTGTTTTCCTTATAGTTGAGCACATTGTCGGTCATGGCCACTCCGGGCGTAACCAGCTCGGTTATGCCTCGCTTAACGAGCTTCTTGGTGAGCTTAGGGTCCTCCAGCTGGTCGCATATAGCCACTCTCCTGCCCGCCCTTACGAGCTTGGGCAGATATGTGTCGAGCGCATGATGCGGAAATCCGGCCATCTCGGTAGGGTCTTTCGAGCCTCCGTTGTTGCGCTTGGTGAGCGTTATGCCAAGAATCTTGCTGGCGTCGATGGCGTCCTGAAGGTATGTCTCATAAAAGTCTCCGCAACGAAACAGCAGCAGCGCGTCGGGGTGCTTTGCCTTCAGCGACATAAACTGCTTCATCATCGGGGTTAGTTCGTTATCTTTCTTTGCCATGATATATTGTGGGTTGCCCGTCTGTTTTTGCCTGTAAGTCAGGCACTACGGGTTAATTTCAAGCTGCAAACTTACAAATTTTTTTCCAATTTTTGACCGACCAAAAAGGAAAAAAGAAATGAAAACTGAGAATTGAAAGACAATTAAGCCGCTATTCTTAATTTCTTCCAATCCTCAGTTTTCAAATCCCAATTTTCTATTTACTATAAGTTTATCGTCATCTTTTTCCGCCGAAGCCCCTGGTCGGAGTGGTTTTCTGCGTCGTGCTGACCTTGCCCGATGTGGTTGTTGCGGGCTTTGCCGATGTGGTGCGTGTAGGGCGCGATCCGCTGAATGTGCCCGACGGCTTTGCTGTGGTCTTGCCCGCTGTTCCCGTTCCTCTCGACGGCGTTGTTGTGGTAGGCCTTGTGGTTGTGGTCGGACGGCCGTGCGATACGGTGCCTGTCGAAGGTCTTGTAGTAGTCACCGAGTGGCCCGAAGTGCCTGGTTTTGAGGGCTTTGGCGTTGTTGTAACGCTGTGGCCCGAGTGGTTTGTCGTGCCCGTCTTTATCGGTGTCAGCTTGCTGCCTGTGCTGTATTTGCGTCCCTTATACCAGCTCTTACCTCCGTTGTTGCTCCAGCTGTGTCCGCCGCGGTATGTCGTGTAGACGGTCGGACGGCTGTAGTAATAGTAAGAGTGGTCGGTGTAGCGCGTGTATATTCTGTATCTGAAGCCCGAACTCCGGTAGACCGGACGATAGAAATAGTCGGCGCCGATAAACGCGTTATACTGCGCTGCCGTGAGCACATAGCTCAGGTCGAGGTTGCGGCGCGTCCATGCCGAGCTGTAAAGGTCGTTCTTAGAACTGAGCGCCATGAGATAGTCGAGGTTGATTTCATACACGGCGTCATACTGACTCTCGTATAATCCCAGTTCGTAGGCCATCTTGTCTGTAAGGAACAGAGCCTCCTGACGGGCCTGCGAGTATGTCATTGCCTGCAACGTAACCGTTGTTATCATCATTATGATGAAGGATGTAAATAATCTTTTCATAACCGTCAAATTTTAAAATGTTAGACAATCAGCAGTATCAAACAAATGTTCTGAGAGCAAAGATAGTGAAATTTAGGCTAAAGTGCAAGCAGTTTACCCTACAACAGCGTCGGATTTTCCCTACAATTCAGCGGGATTTGCCCCCGCACACGGCACAGACGGGCACAACTGCCGTGCCTGAAGGGCAGGGCAGAGGGGGCAGAAAATAAAACTTTTTTTAATGTTTTTATATCGCATTGCGAACATATATTGCACAAAAGCGGCATAATTTTGCCCCCGGAACAGGACCTTAGCCCGACAAGGAGAGATTGTTTCATGAGATAACACGGGCCCGGCGCCGCCACGCAAGCTACCGCGGGGCAGGGCAGAGGGCACATATACAACAGACCTTTAAAACTGATTTTAGAAATGATTGTAAGTATTAACCTGAACGAAGAGAGACAGAAAGACTTTGCCGACATGCTGAGCAAGGAACAGCGCGAAAGCGCAAGGCGCATAATGGCGCAGCAACTGGGCCAGCTGCTGACACGCAACCCGGCCGAAAACCTGTACTGGACGGAGAGCAAGACCGACCTGATGGAGCTGGTCTACGACGTCTACATGGCCGAAAGCCCCGTTGACAGGCTGGGCCGCCCCTACAGCTTCAGCGAGATGGCGCGCAGGGCATGCACCGTGCTGCACGTGCCCATGCCGAAGAATCCCTACGCCATGGTGTATAACGCAAGGGAGAGGAAGGGCGTGAAGCAGAAGTCGTTCTTCAGCCGCTACTGCTGGCTGATGTACTGCAGGCACTCGCGCAACCCGCTCTACGCCATGATAAGATGCATGCGCTGAACAGACAACGCAACGGCAAGGTAACCATGAAAAACATTAACAGACCATAAAACACAAGACAATGGACAAGAACACACAGACAAGACTATCGGAACACTTCACGCTGGAGGAGATGTGCCGCTCGGGCGCGGCAGTAAGACACCGCATAGACAACACGCCCGACAGAGAACAGACCGAACGCCTCAGGCAGCTCTGCCTGAACGTGCTGGAACCGCTGCGCAGGCGATTCGGCGTGATACGCATAACGAGCGGATTCCGCTCCGAGCGGCTCAACGCCATAGTGGGCGGGGCAGACACCTCGCAGCACATGAGGGGCGAGGCTGCCGACATACACATATCGGGCATGGAGACGGGGCGCAAGATGTATGCCTACATAACCGCAAACCTCGACTTCGACCAGCTTCTCTTTGAGCACTCCATGAGCAACGGGGCATGCTGGCTGCACGTATCCTACAAGGCCGGCAAGGGCCAAAACCGCCGCCAGGCCATACCTTTCTACAAGGCGGCATGAGCCCACGCAACGCGCTGACATCCAACACATTGCAAAAGGCAGCCTTTCGTGCTGCAAAAAGTTATCTTTCATCCTGCAAAAGGCCGTCTTTCACGCTCCGAAAGGCGGCCTTTCTGTTATGCACGGCATAGCGTATATTTATAAAAGATTTGGTGGATACCGACATTTCACGCAGAAAAGATTTGGTGGATACCGACATTTCGCACTGAAAAAATTTGGTGGATACCGACACTTTACACAGAAAAAATTTGGTGGATATCGACACTTTGCACTGAAAAAATTTGGTGGAAGGCGGAATTATAGCTATTTTTGTATAAAATACAAAACAAGATGGAATACAACAAAAAGTATTTTAAGAGAAAGATATACGACACCATGCTCAAATGGAAAACCGAGCGCAACGGCGACACAGCGCTGATGATACAGGGTGCACGCCGAATAGGTAAATCGACTGTTGCCGAGGAGTTTGCCAAAAGAGAGTATAAGTCGTACATACTTATCGACTTCTCAAAAGTGTCAAAAGAAGTCAGTGATCTGTTCAACGATGTGTCAGATCTTAACTATCTGTTCATCCGTCTTCAATTCATCTACCACGAACAGCTGCATGAAAGGGAGTCGGTGATAATCTTCGACGAGGTGCAGTTGCAGCCTAAGGCACGCCAGGCAATAAAGCACCTGGTGAAAGACCACCGCTACGACTACATCGAGACGGGCTCACTGATATCTGTACGCTCAAGGAGCCGTGATATCCTCGTGCCGAGCGAGGAGA
>ULWO01037475.1_pt1 | contig 10364 bp, 8 predicted proteins | sample 1960421 | NCBI WGS metagenome assembly ULWO01 (sample SAMEA4835814, study PRJEB28245) | human gut metagenome | biome: gut microbiome; material: fecal sample | place: Denmark | collected 2008 | reverse complement strand
CGGACTGGTTTGGTATCGAACATATTATCTGCTCTCAGAACACGGTAGACGTATACAATCCCAAGACCATACAAGCCACTATGGGAGGAATCGCCCGTGTTAAGGTTCATTACACCTCTCTTCCCGAATTTATTCATTCACTCGGTGATGCTCCTGTATTCGGAACATTTTTGGATGGAGAAAACATGTACGAACAACCATTATCCACCAACGGACTGATCGTAATGGGAAATGAAGGTAACGGAATAGGAAAAGAAGTGGAAGCACTCATCAATCGGAAACTTTATATCCCCAATTATCCACAAGGAAAAGAAACCTCGGAATCTCTCAACGTAGCTATCGCTACCGCAGTAATCTGTGCCGAGTTCCGGCGACAGGCTGCATGGAAGTAAAATCAAAAGGATAAAATAAATAAGGAAACAGTACTTCTCCCCTCTTTGCAGACGCTGTAAGAGCCTCTTTAAAACATGGGAAAGTTTGTCCCGAAACTATTGGAAGATTAAATTGAAACACTGAGATGTTTTTGCTGAACATCTCAGTGTTTTTTATTTTATTCTCGGGAAGTAATGCTATCAGCCCGGGCATCCATTCAACAGACTCTATTTCTTCCGTCAACGGAAAAACATCCCGTACATATCCTTCATCAGTAATCTCTACTACTTGTTGTCTGATAAAGCCAACATCAGGCAGAAGCAAATAATGAGCGGCAAAGCGTTTCATAATATTAACGGGAAGGTGACTGACGTCTTTGCTGATTTCTACGCTGATTCAATTGCCGTTCCCTTCTTTGCTCAATCTTCTCCTGCTGGATATGTTGCTCTACTTCAATCTGTTCCGGCTTCTTTTCAGGAGTCACCGTACGACGGCGATTCATTTCTTCCGGTGATATACGTTGATTATCCTTCAGATCATCGACTTTTCGCAAAGAGTCTTTCGAAATCTTAGTATCTTTTTGATCAGATACTTTCTTTAAAGAATCTGTCTTCAGAGCTTCCAGCTGATTAATCGAATCACGTTCGGCTACAGAAAGCGAGTCCGAACAATGATAACGGGTTAAAGCAAAGCGGTCTGCCAGTAATGCACCGGCTTTCTCTCCCTGTACTCCCGGGTAATAGATAAAGCCTTTTATTTCCTTCATCACACCCAATGTGTCTGCATACAAACGTATCTGATGAACACCCGGATCAGTGATTGTTTCCAAATGATTCAGCGTATCCTTCTCATAAATAACCTGCATTGCCATCGTAACAGCTCTCAAAGAATCGGCAAGCATCGGTTCGAGGAAACGATAACGTACTTCCCAAACCAGTGTATCACGATCTTTATAATTAGTATCGACAGGTAATACAAAGGCATACTGATCATTCATCATCTCACCCGTCAGACGTATGAAACATTTCCAGGGCCAGACATCAATACTGTCACCCGGTTCCGACATCTTCGGTTTATTGTCACGCAAAGCTATCAGATGATTTATTTCATTCTGCTGGGCTTTCAGGCGTTTGCTCACCTTCTCATAAATTTTCGATAATACCTCCGTATTGCGTGTGTACCATACCAAAGACGAATCGAATACAGCTTCCGTTGTACCGTATTTTTTGAAAACGGCATCGAGATACAGAGTCTTCTTATAATTCTCATTATAAGGCAGATTATCTCCCATAGACTTTGCCAGATGATAATCATACAGCAAATTCTCCATCTTCGATTCTGAGATTACATCGTCAGGTCTTTTGACTTTACAGCCTGCTACCGCAAGCGCCAACATACAAACACAACACAGATGAAACCGAAACCTACTCTTCATGATCTACGCTTTCCTTTTTATTTTTATCCAGTGAATGGTAAGATTCGTTCAGATACTTGCTATAGAAAAGTAGCAAAGCAATGATACCGCAACTGATAGCAGCATCTGCAAAATTAAAGATCGGGCTGAAGAATATAAAATGTTCTCCACCTACGAAAGGCATCCATGTGGGCCAGTTTGTGTCAATAATCGGGAAATAGAACATATCCACTACTTTGCCATAGAACCAGGTAGAATATCCACCGCCTTCGGGCATAAAACTGGCAATCTGTGAATGAGTACTTTCATTGAAAAAGACACCATAGAATACGCTGTCTATAATATTACCCAAAGCTCCGGTCAGGATAAGGGCCACACAGACGATGTATCCGGTTTTGAAGCCTTTTTTTATAATCTTATAGAGATAGTAGCCTATCAGCCCTACTGCTACAATACGGAAAGTGGTCAGGAACAACTTTCCAAATATTTCCATACCGAAAGCCATACCGTTGTTTTCGGTGAAATAGATATAAAACCAGTCTGTCACACGTATACTTTCGTGCCAATACATATGAGTCTTAATCCAGATTTTAATGATCTGGTCAATAATCAGTACGGAAAAGATAACAAGCAGGGCAATTCTACCCTTCGTGAATAGTTTCTTCATTTGTTCATCATAAATTAAACATAACGAGCTACAAGTTGCCGTGCGTAAACATTGCGCAGCTACTTGTAGCTCGTCATCCGTAGCTTGTAGCTATCTATTATTTTTTACCACTGTTCTTAGCCTCGATGCTGAGTGTAGCATGAGGAACAGCACGCAAGCGTTCTGCCGGAATCAACTTTCCAGTCTCACGGCAAATGCCATACGTTTTATTCTCAATACGTACCAAAGCTGCCTGCAATCCTTGGATAAACTTCAGCTGGCGCTGTGCCAGGCGAGTCGTTTCTTCCTTTGAAAGCGTATTAGCTCCTTCTTCCAACACTTTATAAGTAGGAGATGTATCGTCAGTATCATTACCGTCCAATCCCATCAAGCTCATCTTCAACTGATCGTAATCACGTTGAGCCAACTCCAACTTCTCCATAATAATGGCACGGAATTCTTCAAGTTCCGCATCCGAATATCTAGTCTTTTCTGCCATAACTTTACTAGTTTAAAAGGTTAATCAATATTAGTATTAGTCTTTTATCACATTGACAAACAATGAGAAATCGTCAAAATTAAGTTCTGTGCCGTCTTTCACTTCATCTGCCAAATCAAGAGATGTTCCTAAAACTTGGTTACAAATATAAGTATTATATTCGTTCACCGCATCATCTGTTTGCGTATTTTTGGAGATTGTGATCTTTATTTTGTCCGTAATCTCGAAACCGCTGGACTTACGTATATTTTGAATACGATTCACCAATTCGCGGGCTATACCCTCACGACGCAGTTCTTCGGTAACAGTAACTTCAAGAGCAACAGTCAGTTTACCTTCATTGGCAACCAGCCATCCCGGAATGTCTTCGCTGAAGATTTCGACATCCGCAGCTTTGATCACAGCTTCCGCTCCATCCAGATTCAACGCATACTTTCCGTTCTTTTCGAGTTCGGCTATCGCTTCCTGAGACATTTCCGCTACAGCAGCAGCCACAGCCTTCATCTGTTTGCCGAATTTCGGGCCTAACTTCTTAAAGTCACATTTCACCTTCTTCACCAATACGCCGGCAGCACCATCCACAAACTTGATATCTTTTACATTCACCTCGTTCATGATCAATGCTTTCACAGCTTCGATGTGGGCTTTCTGCTCTTCATCCGCCACCGGAATCATGATACACTGCAGCGGCTGGCGAACTTTGATGTTCACTTTACGACGCAATGCCAATACCATAGAAGTTACGTCCTGTGCCATTTGCATACGAGCTTCCAGTTCCTTGTCTATCATTTCTTCCTGATACTTCGGGAATTCAGCCAAATGGATAGAAACCACATTATCACGTCCTGTAGCAGTAGTCAAATCTGTGTACAGACGATCCGCATAGAACGGAGAAATAGGCGCCATCAGTTTCGCGACTGTCTCAAGGCAGGTATACAATGTCTGATAAGCAGACAGTTTATCCTGAGTAAATTCACCACCCCAGAAACGTTTACGGTTCAGACGAACATACCAGTTGGACAGATTGTCATTGACAAAGTCGGAGATCAAACGTCCTGCCTTAGTAGGTTCATATTCATTATAGCAAGTATCTACTTCCTTGATTAAAGTATTCAATACTGACAAAATCCAGCGGTCGATTTCCGGACGTTCTGCCATCGGAACATCTGCTTCCTTATATTCGAATCCGTCTACATTGGCATACAGCGCAAAGAACGAATATGTATTATATAAAGTACCGAAGAACTTACGGCGAACTTCTTCGATTCCGTCAATGTCAAATTTCAGGTTGTCCCATGGAGATGAGTTAGTGATCATGTACCAACGCAACGGGTCAGAACCATACTTCTCAATCGTAGTAAACGGATCGACAGCATTGTTAAGACGCTTGGACATCTTATTACCGTTCTTGTCGAGCACCAGTCCATTAGAGATCACGGCTTTGTACGACACACTATCAAATACCATAGTAGCGATAGCATGCAGTGTAAAGAACCATCCACGTGTCTGGTCTACACCTTCCGCGATAAAGTCTGCCGGATATACTTCACGGTTATCCAGAATGTTTTTGTTCTCGAACGGATAATGAATCTGTGCATAAGGCATAGCACCGGAATCAAACCAAACGTCAATCAGGTCTGATTCACGCTTCATCGGCTGACCGTCTTCCGATACCAGAATGATATCGTCTACATACGGACGATGAAGGTCTATCTTATCATAATTTCCTTCGGTGTATTCGCCCGGTACAAAACCTTTATCCTTGTACGGATTGGATTTCATAAATCCGGCAGCTACCGATTTCTCGATTTCATTATATAGTTCTTCTACAGATTCGATACATATTTCGCTCGTTCCATCTTCCGTACGCCAGATAGGCAGTGGAGTACCCCAATAACGGGAACGGCTTAAGTTCCAGTCATTCAGATTTTCCAGCCATTTGCCGAAACGTCCTGTTCCGGTAGATTCCGGTTTCCAGTTGATCGTCTTGTTCAGCTCCATCATACGCTCCTTGCAGGCTGTAGAACGGATAAACCAGCTATCCAACGGATAATAAAGCACCGGTTTGTCTGTACGCCAGCAATGAGGATAGTTGTGTATATGTTTTTCGATTTTGAAAGCCTGATTGTTTGCTTTCATCATCATACAGAGAGCGACATCCAGAGATTCGGCAGCCTGAGCTGCTTTCTCGTCATACTTGCCGTCTACCATAAATACGGGATTATAGGCATTCTTTACCCATGCACCCTGATATTCTTTGTATTTGTCTACATCCACACATTCTTTCACGAAGTTTTCATCCAGTTCGTCCAGCATATAGAACTTACCGGTAAGGTCTACCATCGGACGGGTTTCACCCTTCTTGTTAATCATGAAGAGCGACGGTATACCTGCTGCACGAGCCACGTTCGCATCATCCGCACCAAACGTCGGTGCGATGTGCACGATACCCGTACCGTCTTCCGTCGTTACATAATCACCAGGGATTACACGGAAGCCTTTACCGCTAACTTTCCATGTTCCGTCTTCAGATACTTCAACCGGTTTCACCCAAGGGATCAGTTGCTCGTATTCCATACCAATAAGGTCAGCACCTTTGTATTCGGCAACTACCTTGAACGGTACAAGCTTATCTCCTGCCTTGTAATCTTCCAGTTTCAGATCAGCAGCTTTTGAATTGAAATGAGTATTTAATAAAGCTTTCGCCAGAACAACCGTGATAGGTTCTCCTGTATAAGCATTATATGTCTGTACTGCAACATAATCGATTTTTGGTCCTACACAAAGCGCTGTATTTGAAGGCAATGTCCAGGGAGTTGTTGTCCAGGCAAGGAAGTAAGGAGTCCCCCACTCTGCCATTTCCGGTTTCGGGTTCTTCATCTTAAACTGGGCAACAGCTGTCGTATCCTTTACGTCACGATAGCAACCCGGTTGGTTCAGCTCATGCGAACTCAATCCTGTTCCGGCAGCCGGAGAATACGGCTGGATTGTGTATCCTTTATACAGCAAGCCTTTCTTATGCAGTTGCTTCAGCAGCCACCACAATGTTTCGATATAACGATTGTCATACGTGATATAAGGGTGCTTCATATCCACCCAATATCCCATCTGATGAGTCAGGTCTTCCCATTCCTTGGTATACTTCATCACGTCCTTACGGCAAGCAGCGTTATAATCTGCTACAGAGATTTTTTTACCAATATCCTCTTTTGTGATACCTAATGCTTTTTCTACACTTAGTTCCACAGGCAGTCCGTGCGTATCCCATCCGGCTTTACGCTTTACCTGGTAACCTTTCATTGTTTTGTAACGACAGAAAATGTCCTTAATGGTACGAGCCATTACATGGTGAATGCCCGGCATACCATTAGCCGAGGGAGGTCCTTCGAAAAACACAAACGAAGGGCAGCCATCACGTTCTGTCATACTCTTGGCGAAAACCTGGTTTTCGTCCCACTTCTTCAACACGTCTTTGTTCACCTGTGAAAGGTCAAACTGCGAATATTCAGTAAATCTCTTACCCATAGCTATATCTACGATTTTACTATTTACAATTTACAATTTGAGGGGTATCCCCATTTTTAAGGGTGCAAATTTACAAAAACATTTGTTTAGTTGAGCAAAAAGCAAGGACTTTTAATTGGAATCATGTGAAGTTATCGTTTATAAATGGATGTTGCGTTAAACAAAACGGATATCTCCTTGTTTTAGTGGGAAAATAAAAAGCACTTAAGTTATGAATTACGGTATTAGTATTTTATTCAGAGCAATCCCTTTGACGATGGCGGTCTTTTGCTTCGGATACGGAGCATTCATTTACGGTTATGGTGACGCGGGAAACCGTCTGGTGGCAGGTCCTGTTGTATTTTCACTAGGTATGATATGCATTGCGCTGTTCTGTACGGCAGCCACTATAATCCGGCAAATCATACATACCTATAATGAAGCTACAAAATACGTTTTACCTGTTGTGGGCTATCTGGCAGCTATCATAACGATTGTCGGAGGTATCTGCATTTTCAATGCCGCTACCACTACTTCAGCCTTCGTCGCAGGGCATGTCATAACCGGTGTAGGATTTATCACAGCTTGTGTAGCTACCGCCGCTACCTCTTCCACCCGATTTTCTTTGATTCCGGCCAATGCCAAAGCTACCGGAAATGAAGTGCCGGAGGGAGCGTTTTCTATTGGCCAGAGACGGGCAATGATCATTCTCGCAATCGTCATTTCCTGTATCGCATGGATATGGGCGTTCATCCTGTTAAGCAACAGTCACTCTCATCCTGCTTATTTTGTAGCAGGTCATGTGATGGTAGGGCTCGCATGTATTTGTACCAGTCTGATTGCATTGGTAGCAACCATAGCCCGTCAGGTCCGGAACGACTATTCGGAAAGAGAACGTAACAAATGGCCGAAACTGGTTTTATTAATGGGATCGATCTCTTTTGTATGGGGCATATTCGTCATCCTTGCCGATTCAGGAAGTGCAAACGGTACTACCGGATACATCATGCTTGGTCTTGGCCTGGTATGTTACAGTATTTCCAGCAAAGTGATTCTACTCGCCAAGATATGGAGGCGGGAGTTCAAACTGGCTAACCGAATCCCTATGATTCCGGTACTGACAGCATTAGCATGCCTGTTTCTGGCTGCCTTTGTATTCGAGCTTGCTACCGTAAACGCTGATTATTTTATTCCGGCACGAGTTTTAGTAGGACTGGGAGCTATTTGCTTCACGCTGTTTTCTATCGTCAGCATATTGGAAAGCGGCACATCTTCTAAATAATAGAAAAGTCATGTCTCAAAGGTATATGTTTACTCTCTTTTAGGCACAGATTACACGGATTTCACAGTTTTTGCTATAAATGAATGTCTTTAGAACCGTGTTAATCCGTATAATCCGTGCCTAAATACTTTTTACAATCAATAGGCGCTTTTACTCTTATTTCTTGAATCTGACTTCGTAAACATCATTTCTACGATCCTTCAGATTGCGCACACTACCGTAAGTATGGAGTGCATTCAATAAATCCAGATCGACATCCGAAACCAGAATCATTTCTGTATTCGGAGTGGCTTCCGCCCGTTTTCCATCAGTCGGAAAAGCAAAATCACATGGAGTGAACACTCCCGACTGTGCATATTGAATATCCATATTATGAACGCGGGGAAGATTTCCTACACAACCTGCTATGACTACAAAGCATTCATTTTCAATCGCACGCGCCTGAGCACAGACACGAACACGGGAGTAAGCATTCTGTGTATCAGTCAGGAAAGGTACAAATAAGATTTGCATTCCCTGATCCGCCATCAAACGGGAAAGTTCCGGAAATTCCACATCATAACAGATCAGGACTCCGACCTTCGCACAATCTGTATCGAAAGTTTGCAGCAGTTTACCACCGCTCAATCCCCAACTCTTGATTTCATCCGGAGTAACGTGCATTTTTTCATACATCTCATAAGTTCCGTCACGCCTGCAAAGGAAGCCTACATTATATAACAGACCATCCTCCTTTACATACGGCATACTTCCTGTGATAATATTGATATTGTAACTGATAGCCAGGTTTATAAAACGGTCTCTGATCTCATCGGTATACTTTGCCAATCCACGAATAGCCTGCGATTCTCCTTTATCATTAAACTTCGACATCAAAGGAGCGTTGAAATATTCCGGAAAAAGAACAAAATCACTTTTATAATCTGATACGGCATCTACAAAGAACTCCACTTGTTCGAAGAGGTCGTCCAATGTCTTGTAACTACGCATCTGCCACTGTACCAGTCCCACACGGACAGTCGTCTTTGGGTTGATATATTCCTGCGTAGGCGGCTGATAATAAATATTATCCCACTGCAACAAACAGGCATAATGCTTGGATTCCTCATCATTCGGCAAATAATTGGTCATTACTTTGCGAACATGGAAATCATTCGATAATTGGAAGGTAAGAACCGGATCATAAATTTCACGCTGCCGTACCCGTGCGATATATTCTTTCGGGCGCATCTTATCGGCATATTTATGATAATTCGGAATACGGCCACCGAACATGATAGCTTTCAAATTCAATGTTTCGCAAAGTTCCTTGCGATATTCATACATACGACGAGCCAGACGCAAACCACGGTATCCCGGATGAATAAACACCTCAATACCATACAGGATGTTTCCTTCCGGATTATGAGTATTGAATGTTTCCTTACCGGTAACTTGTGCATACGTATGGTCGTTCTTTACCTTATCGTAATCAAGGATGATGGAAAGAGCACAACCTACGATTTTATCATCGACGACTGTCACAATCTGTCCTTCCGGAAAAATACTTATTAATTTCTTTATCTGGGCATGAGTCCAAAATACATCGCTACCGTCAGAGTAAACACGGGTAAACGATTGGGATAACTGTGCATAGTCTTCAATTTGAAGATTACGTATCTGTACTTTATTAATTTTAATTGGATGTTGTTCCATAACAATATATGTTTTTAAAAAGACAGTGCAAAGGTACAGCTTATACTTTAATAGTGTTTTTAAACCAATGAATATTTATTATTCTTAATTCAAAGTTTTCTTTTCAATATCTTGATTTCTTGTACGTATCGTCTAGAGTATTCTATTTACTCATACTTGATTTTATTGTAAACCACCTGTATGTATTATTTGCAACTCTCACTAACATCAGCATAACCGGAACTTCAACCAACACCCCTACCACTGTAGCCAATGCAGCACCGGATTGCAAACCGAAAAGCGATATAGCCACAGCCACCGATAATTCAAAAAAATTGCTTGCACCAATCATTCCGGCAGGTGCAGCTATATTGTGAGGTAATTTCCACCATTTCGCCCAACCATAGGCTACAAAGAATATCAGAACTGTTTGCAACACAAGCGGAACGGCAATCAATACGATGTGCAACGGATTGTTCAATATGGTTTCTCCTTGAAATGAAAACAGAATGATAAGCGTTAATAGTAACCCGCCAGTCGTATAATTATCAAACTTACGGATAAATACAGTATTAAAATATTCTATCCCTTTTCGCCGGATAACCAGTATGCGGGTTATTATTCCGGCAGAAAGAGGAATGACAACAAACAATACAACTGAAAGCAATAATGTATCCCACGGAATCGTAACGCCACCTACGCCCAATAAAAAAGCAACAATAGGAGCGAAAGCAACCAATATGATTAAATCATTCACTGCAACCTGCACCAATGTATAGGCAGCATCCCCTTTGGTCAGATAACTCCATACAAATACCATTGCCGTACAAGGTGCAGCACCCAATAAGACTGCCCCTGCTAAATATTCTTCGGCCAATTCGGCAGATATTAGAGACTTGAAAACAACGTAGAAGAATAGATAAGCTATTCCAAACATTGTAAAAGGCTTTATAAGCCAATTTGTAATACAAGT
>ULWO01027433.1_pt1 | contig 10438 bp, 6 predicted proteins | sample 1960421 | NCBI WGS metagenome assembly ULWO01 (sample SAMEA4835814, study PRJEB28245) | human gut metagenome | biome: gut microbiome; material: fecal sample | place: Denmark | collected 2008 | reverse complement strand
GGGAATTGCTGGAGTTTACAACGGCAGCCGATGGCAAGGTGCATGTGTGCGAGCGGATTTATTACAGCATCCGGTTATGGGTGGTGGAGATAGCAGCCAAGCAGAGCGGCACTACGCTCAAACCGGTCATAGGCCGGTTTGAGCATGAGGAGAACGGAAACGTGCGGATGAGAGACTTCAAAGGGAGAAAAGGCACAAGCGATGATAAAAAGGATGTCACGGTGGAGGAGCTTCTCCCTTACGGCATCAATGCATTGGATACGGAGTTTGAAGTGGTGAAAGCCAACGGTAAAGAGTTGATATTGAAATCCGATTATGCCACACTGATGCTGAAAAGGTTTTAGTATAAACGAATAATTTCATATGTACACTTACAATATCAGATAAAGAAATACCTGAAAATCAAAATATAGCGCAGTGGATATATGGATTTATTGCCAAAGATGAGAACCACGATAAGGAAAGAATCATTTATTTAAGACTCTCATAAAAACTAAGAAATGTCTCGTAAAAATAGGGACTTTTTCAGAGAAAAGCTGGAATTTTCAGGAGACATCTCTTTCTGTTTATAGACATCGCAAGACGGGGTTAACCGAATGCTTACTATTTAACAGAGAATATTCAATTAAAAGTTCATCAAATCATTCAACGCTTCACTCATACTGGGGTGTGTAAAGACGAAATCGCGAAGGAATGTATAAGGCTGATCGGTCTTCATTGCCATGGCCACACTGTTGATTACCTCGCCGGATTCAGGGCCGAACAGAGTGCATCCCACAATCTGATTGGTATCTACATCTACCACCACCTTAAACAGGCCGACTGTATTTCCCAAAGTCCGTGCACGAGGAATAGCCGCTACAGGAAGTTTGTTGACTTTAATATTCAACCCCTTCCGCACGGCTTCCTCTTCACTCAATCCGATACGCGACAAAGGAGGGTCAATAAAGACAGAATAGCTCACCAGTTCACGGTCGTTCAGATTCCGTCCGCCATTGCCGAATAAATCTTCACGGATAATACGGTAATCGTCCAATGAGATATAAGTGAACTGCAAACCACCCTTCACATCCCCTATCGCACGTATATTGGGATTGGTTGTCCTTAAATGCCCGTCTACAATGATAGCGCCACGCTCGTTTACCTTCACTCCAGCCACCTGTAAATTCAATCCGGCCGTATTCGGTTTTCTCCCTGTCGCCAACAATACGGCGTCAGCCTCCAATGAATGCAGTTCACTGCTAACCGCATCCCGATAGACTACTTTCCCTTCACGGATTGATTGCACTTTGGCATTCAGACAGAATACGATGCCTTTCTTTTCCAAAGTTTCCTTCACAGCGGATGCGATATCCCTGTCTTCTCTGGAGATTAACTCGGAATTGCCTTCCAGCACCACTACCTGCGAACCGAACGAAGCAAACATACTCGCAAACTCCAGACCGATATAACCGCCACCCACAATAATCAGCTTTTCGGGCAAATCCTTCAGTTCCATAATGGAAGTACTGGTATATACCAACGGATTATCCTTCACTCCATCGATAGGCGGAATAATAGTCTCCGCACCTGTATTGATATAAATCCGGGGAGCCTGCAATTGCAAGATCTCATCATGCATCACCACTTCCACCACATCCGTGCTTACAAAAGAACCAATACCTGTATAAACCGTAATATGGGGATTGTCTGCCAGATTATGATAATTTTTCTGACGCAAAAAAGAGGTTACCTCTTCTTTTTCAGCGATAGCCTGAGCATAATAGGCTTTCTTTTCTTCCCACGACGCCTTTACCGGAGCCAGCTTTGCCTGATGAACCAATGTTTTTGTAGGAATGCATCCAATATTGATGCAGGTACCTCCATACATCTCATCGGAACGCTCAATAACAGCCACCTTTTCATTTCTTTTGGCCAACTCAGCAGCCAGTGTTTTACCGCCTTTGCCAAAACCTATTATTATTGCATCATACTGCTTCATAATCTTACTTGTTTTTAGTGGGGGATTATCCTTTATTTTGTTGTTTTAATATTGACCGGGCCGAATCCGAGAGTACCACCAATGCACCTGCCAGGATAGCCACATCTTTAATAACCAAACGACCGGCACCTGTCAGCAAGGGAAAACCATGTTCACCGCTTCCCAAATCGGGAACCCATACTTCGGGAGTCGTTACCAGAAAGGACAACGTTCCCAATGTCATTATAATAGCCAAACCTGCACCTATCAAACCGATTTTCGGAGAGAAAATACCCAAGAAGGTAAGAATGCCAATGGTCATAATCAAAATGCCCAATCCATGAGAAAAGCCATAGGTGTTATTCTCTTCATGCCACTGATGCTTGGCCTCATCAAACTCACCTTCTTTTAATTTATACTCTTTATATTCGGGAGCACTCTTAGTATAAAAGAAACTCATAAAAGGACTGTTGGCTACGAAAGGCACAATACCCTCGGCCTCATAGTTCCAGAATTTCAAACCACCAATCCACACGAATATCACCAGAATTGCCACGCGAATCAGATTAATACCTAACTTTTGAGTGGAAGCTGCAATTGTCAGAAATGCAGTAAACAGGGAATTTAATCTTGCCATCATTTGCTTTAATTTTTAAGGGTTTAACTTACATTGCAAAGATCGGCAGATTTTCCTCCCTGTGAAATGGCAATTATACCGTTTTAGTTTGCCATTATTCCTTCTTTCTCTTTTTTCCGGTATTCAGAAATACTTTCCTTTGCCATTTTTCGAAAGAAACGGCTGAAAGCAGCCAAGTCTTCAAAGCCTAATATCTCACCTATTTCTTTCGCACTCTTATTGGTGTAAAGCAACAAACGCTTGGCTTCGGCTTCTATCCTCTCATGTATGATACGCAACGGAGAAGGCAACCCATAGGCGGCAAACAGATTGGACAAGGTTTTGGGAGAGCGGTAGAGCATTTCGGCATAGTCCTGCACTTGTTTCTTTTCTTTATAATGATTGTCTACCAACACATAATACCGACGGATAATGTCAAAGCTCTTTTCTTTATCTTGTCCCACGTCTAATTTTTCACGGGCAATGCGGGTATAAGTGATTATAAAACGCTTCAGAATAATGCGGAGCATCTCTTCCTGCAAATTGTCTTTTATGCCGAATTCACCGGCAAATATATCAATGATGCTTTTCAATTGTTCCGACTGGGCCGCAGAGAGCTGCAAACGCATGATGTGGGACGAACCATGAAACAGGAAACCATTACATGACACTTCTTTGTCATGTCCGTAAATGCAATAAAAATTGCTGTTGAACAAGAAAGTGAGGTACTCACCTTCCACTCTTTTTACCTCAACATGATGCAAAGGAGTCAGCGATATTATTTCATCTTTTTCAAGGTGCATTACCACATGGTCTACTTCTATATCCAGCGTGCCACTTTGTACCCATACGAATTTATACAAGCTTTTATCACGCCGGAGAGCAGCATCCTCATGATAATGATACGTCATCGCTATATTGCCATTGAGCGGTGTATTAAAACGATATTCCATAATTCATAGTTTATTGTCGGTATAAATATACGCATACTTATTTAAATAAAAAAGAAGACAGGGCAAAAGATTTATGCCCTATCTTCTCCACTTGTTTACGAGAACATTTATTTAGAGTTTAATAAAGTGTCGTCAATCATCTTTTTCAGTTCAGGTTTCGGTAATGCTCCCTGTGTTACAGTCGGTTTTCCACTCTGAGGAATCCATAACAAAGTCGGTATGCTTCGTATGCCGAATGCACCGGCCAATTCTTCTTCCTTGTCTACATCTATCTTATAAATATAAACCTTTCCGGCATATTCTTTTGCCAACTCTTCCAATACGGGTGCCAATGCCTTGCAAGGGCCGCACCATGTAGCATAGAAATCAACAATAGCCGGTTTGTCACCTTCATATTTCCAGTCATTGGGATTGGCTTCATAGTTATATACCTTCTTCAAGAACTCTGCTTTGGTTAAATGAACAATTTCCATATTTTCTCCTTTCATGTTTTGATTTTTACTTTCTTTATTGCCTGCACAAGCGGTTACTGTGAATAACAAGCCAAGGGCGGTAATGGTTGATTTTATTAATTTCATATTTATCTGTTTTTTATCTTTTTCTGATATTGCAAAGTTAATCGCTTTTCATCGCCTGAAAAATGGCAATTTCACCGTATAAGTTAGCCAAACTTCCCATTCTGCTCAAAATATCATAAAAAATCTTCTTCTGTGAGAACTTACTCGTGAAATTAATATTTGTTAATAAGGGAGTTTTTATACATAACTGTCTGATATTGTTTTACTTTTGTAAGAAGTCTGATAAAGAGTATAACATAAAGAGTCTATTTTCTGCTATGAATAATAAACACACAGCCACATCAAGGCAATTCTTTCAAACACTGACAATCTGCATTTGTCTGCTTTTTGCCGGTACATATTCTGCCAAAGCCTCTGACAGGGATCATAGGCAATATGATTATGTACTCATCTTAAACAGTTATAACGAATCCGCCCCCTGGAGTAACAGTATCACCTCTCCTATCATGCATAAAATATCCGAACTAAAAGATATTGATGCATACATTGAGCACCTAAATCTTTTTATGGTAAACGATTCTGTTATGGTAGACAGGTTTCCACAAATGCTTTTAAACAAGTATGGCAAAACTCCTCCCAAGCTGTTGGTCCTGCTGGGAAGTATGAGCATGATTTTCAGAGAAGAGATAAAGGAAATGTGGGGAGACGTGTCTATTTTAGTATGCGATTCCGACCCATACATATATACAGAAGAATATTACAGAAAACAAGATGTGACAACTCCTGAAAATAAAATTCATGTAGACAGCTTGAGAGATGATTACAATATCACCTTCATGCATACTCCGGCCTATCTGAAAGAAAGCGTAAAACTAATGACGCGCATGATTCCCAATATGAAAAAACTTATTTTTTTGGGAGACGGCATTTATCCTAACCCTGAATACAACAAGCAGTTAAAGAATATTATAGCCCGGGATTTTCCATATCTCCAATATCAATTTATCTCCTCTTATAATTATACGCTACCCGAATTGTATAATGCCTTAAGAAATGCCGACAAAGAAACCGGAGTTTTAGTATCCACATGGTTTGCGGAAACCTTAACCTCACAACAAATGTTAATAAACGCATACCGAAGCCTTTCCAGCATTTCTTCTCCCCTGTTCTCTATCCGCTATGCCGGTATGGACGACGGAGGCATGGTGGGCGGATATATGTATAATGAAAAGATATTTATCAATGAACTGCTCCGGAATGTCTCACAAATACTTAATGGAAAGCCGGCAAGGGAAATTCCTTTCTTTGTTCCTGCAGATGCTCATCCCACATTTAATTATACGACGCTGGTCAATAAAGGACTCAACCCTAAATTATGCCCTCAAAACAGCATATTTTATGATAAGCCGGAAAATTTCCTGAAGAAATATATATGGGTTATCGCAGGAATATTCATCACACTTTTGCTGATAGCCCTTATCCAACAAAAACGCATACAAATGTTGAAAGAACTAAGAAGGGTTCAAAAGCAAGAATTCGAAAACCAAATCAAATATACAAACCTTATCGACAATATGCCTATTCTCTATATGAAAGAGAAAGTGATTAGAAATGAAAACGGGAATATTGTTGAAACAATTTTTTGTGACGTTAACCGTTTCTTTGAAACTTGTTTCAGGAAAAAAGAAAATATAATCGGGAAAAAGGGGTCCGAGCTATTTCCTGAATCCATGACAGAATTTACCCATTTTATGGAAACAGCTTTAAGAGAAAAGCGCTCCATCACATTCCCTTATTACTTTAAAGACGTAGACACTTTCTATGATATCGTGCTCAGCCCGTCTTTAGAAGAAGACACGATTGACATGTTCTGTCTTGACAGCACGGAGTTGCATAATGCACAACAAATGCTGAGTTCGACTAACCATAAATTATCTTTGGCACTGGAAATAGCCAATATCATACCCTGGAAATGGAATCTTAAAGAACACTCCATTCTATGCGACATCAATCGTCCAATCATTATGACTGCCATGCCGGGAGAAATCAAGGAAGAACAGTTGAGTGTATCGGATGAACAATACTTCTCTAAAATAATCAAAGAAGACCGCCCAAGGGTTATGCAGGCTTTTCACGATCTGATAGAAGGAAAAATCAATAAAGTCAAAGAAGAATACCGTGTACTGAACAAAGGAAAGAACGGAAGAAAAATTGATTGGGTGGAAGCACAGGCTACAATAGAGACAAGAGACGAGCAGAACAGGCCACTCACCCTGGTCGGCTCATCCTTAGTTATTACAGACAGGAAAAGGATGGAAGAGGAACTGATGTCGGCTAAAGACCGGGCAGAAGAATCCAACCGACTCAAATCTGCTTTCCTGGCCAATATGAGCCATGAAATCCGTACTCCTCTGAATGCCATTATCGGATTCTCCAATATTCTTGCCTCAACGGAAGAGGAACAGGAAAAACAGGAATATATCAATATTATTGAGAGTAATAATACACTGTTATTACAGCTTATCAGTGATATATTAGATTTATCCAAAATTGAAGCCGGAACTTTGGAGTTCAGTTACTCAAATATAGACCTCAATGATATGATAAAGGAAGTGGAAAACATCACCAAATGCCGAATGGAAGGAAGTGGGGTACAGCTCATTGCGGAAACTCCCCTCTCCTCATGTTTCATCCGTACGGAAAAAAACCGGCTCATGCAGGTTATCAATAACTTCCTCACAAACGCCATCAAGTTTACTCAAAAAGGAAGCATCACATTCGGATACGAGATACGCGATAAAATGCTATACTTCCATGTCACAGATACGGGATGCGGCATTCCTGCCAATAAAAAAGATTCTATATTCGGACGCTTCGTCAAATTGAACTCTTTTGCACAAGGCACAGGACTGGGGCTTTCCATCTGCCGGACAATCATAGAGCACATGAATGGAACGATAGGAGTGGAATCCGAGGAAGGGAAGGGTTCTACATTCTGGTTTACCATTCCTTATCAACCGGCCCGATTGAGCGAAAAAAAGGCTGAAGAATTCCAACCGATTACCGTTCAAAAAGACAAACTGACTATTTTGATAGCCGAAGATAACGAAAGTAACTATCGGTTGTTCCAGTCTATCCTACGGAAAGAATATTCTCTTATTCATGCCTGGGACGGTCAGGAAGCAATAGAAAAGTTTAAGGAACACCGGCCCCAAATCATCTTAATGGATATCAATATGCCGAGAATGGACGGTTACGAAGCAACAAAAGAAATAAGAAAGTTATCTGCTGATGTGCCTATCATTGCCATAACCGCTTTTGCTTATGCATCGGACGAACAAAGAGTACTGGAAAACGGGTTCGACGGATATATGTCCAAACCTATCAATGCACCGCTGCTAAAACAACAAATAGCATCCATCCTGCAAAAGAGAATCATATTCTTATAACCGATTCTCCCCGGACCGGCTTGTCTGCTTGTCCGGGGATGTTTTTTCCGCTTCTTCCTCAAAGATATTTCTTCTCAGGTAATATCTATTTTTGCAATTAAGCTTGCACAACAACTGTTTTTTTGTATCTTAGCCACAACAAAAGTTGCCATTAAAGTAACTTTCATAATGAGCGTTCTATTATTCGAGTATTAACCCTAAAAACAAATCACACTGCTTATGAAACAAAAGAATAAGATGTTATCCCACAAAGATGTAAAAACTCTATTCGAAACAAGATTAACCCAACTCACTTCATTGGCTGCGGAAAGCCGGAATGAGACTATTTTCAAGAATAAACTAAATGATTATTTATTATCTGCACACATTAAAAACCCTATTGCCGCTAAAAACATTGCAAGACTGATTGAAAATGACAGCAAAACGATATATGAATTATCTACAGAAAAAGAAATAGAGATAAAAACCATCTCACTGCTTTGGCAATTCTTGACAAACCGTATCACCGATGAAGAGACTTCCGTTGATTTATGGTTGGATTTATACCAACAGTTCCTACGCCTCTATCATGTTCCCAACAACATTCCGAATGAAAAACAGATACGTCAATGGATGAAACGTTGGCCCGGTGGCCTGAACGAAGATGTGCGTGCCATACGCAATGCAAACAAAGAACGAATCATCTCATTGCTCATTAAAAAGATAGAAAACCGTCATGCCCCCTCCAGCCGGTATGTGTTTCCCGAAGGAATCAATGATGAAGAAAAACGCCAATGGGTCAACCAATGGTGGAACGAAGCACGCTTCCATCTAGCCCTCGCCATCAAAAGCCCCACGGAACTGAACAAGATGTTGGGCAACTCCCTTTCGGAAGAAACAATGCAATTGTATCAGCAGGCACGTAAAAAAGGAATGCCTTTTTTCATCACCCCTTACTATCTTTCTTTATTAAACCCGACCGGCAAAGGGTATGATGATGCTGCCATACGCAGCTATATCCTATATTCACCACAATTAATCAACACCTATGGGAAAATTCATGCATGGGAAAAAGAGGATGTGGTGGAAGCCGGCAAACCAAATGCCGCCGGATGGCTGGTGCCCGACGGACATAACATTCATCGCCGTTATCCCGAAGTAGCCATCCTGATTCCCGATTCTATGGGACGCGCTTGCGGAGGACTATGTGCGTCTTGCCAACGTATGTATGATTTTCAAAGCGAACGCCTGAACTTTAATTTTGAGGAACTGAAGCCCAAGGAAAGTTGGGACAAACGCTTGCGGAAACTGATGGAATATTTTGAAAACGACACCCAACTGAGAGATATTCTGATTACGGGAGGCGATGCACTGATGAGCCAAAACAAGACATTACGCAACATATTGGAGGCTGTATATAAAATGGCGGTACGCAAAAGGAATGCCAACCTCAAACGTCCTGAAGGAGAAAAGTATGCAGAATTGCAACGTGTCCGTCTCGGTTCCCGCCTGCCCGTCTATCTGCCCATGCGCATCAATGAAGAGCTGATGGATATTCTGAAAGAATTCAAAACCAAAGCGTCCGCCATAGGCATCAAGCAATTCTTGATACAGACTCATTTCCAGACACCTCTGGAAGTAACCCCCGAAGCCAAAGAAGCCATCCGCAAGATTCTGGCTGCCGGATGGACCATTACCAATCAATTGGTGTACAATGTGGCAGCATCACGCCGGGGGCATACAGCCAAGTTGCGCAAAGTATTGAATGAACTGGGAGTTATCTGCTACTATACATTCTCCGTCAAAGGATTTGAAGAAAATCATGCTGTCTTCACTCCCAACAGCCGTTCGTTGCAGGAACAGCACGAAGAGAAAATCTTGGGAAAGCTTAACAAGGAAGATGAGACTGAGTTTCTGACCCTGCTGAGAAGTAACAATGACCGGGCAACAGCCGTCAAAAAGTTCTGCACGGAGAAAAACATACCTTTCGTAGCAACAGACCGGAGTGTGCTCAATCTGCCCGGAATAGGCAAAAGCATGACTTTTGTGATGGTAGGCATTACACCGGACGGCAAACGTATTCTGGAGTTTGACCATGACCACACACGTAAACACAGTCCCATTATTCATCAAATGGAAAAGGTTTTCATCAAAGAAAACAAATCCATCTACCAATATATGTTGCAACTTCGGGAAATGGGTGAAAATCCGGAAGAATATAACAGCATATGGAATTACACGGAAGGGGAAACTGAGCCGCGCTTCCCTCTGTACAATTACCCGGATGCAGAATTCAAGATAACCGAGACATACAGTAATCTGGGTATGGAACAAGAGTAATCCATGACTGCTGCCGGCAAATAACAAACGGAAGATGCCAAAACATTGATAACAGATTGCATCAGAAACGTTTTGGCATCCCCGTCTTTTCCTGCCCAAGTATCAACCGGACAGTCCTTCTTCTAGTTCGTAATCTTCACTCCTATGAAATAAGTCCGTGGCTGTGTGGGACCATAGAAATAACCGGAATCACGGAAACCTCCCTTATCCAAATCTTTTTGAAAAGCATTGAACAGATTCTGAACACCGCCATTCAACTGTAATTTGATATGATCATTCAGTACGAAAGTATAGTTCAGTTTCAGATTTAAATCAAAAAAATCGGGAGTATGCACCAACTCGTCTTTTCGGATATAACTGTATTCATAATTTTCGGGTATCACACTAAAGTCAGGAGCCAAATGAGGAACATGCATACGCCCCGTATATACACCCGACACCGACATATCAAAGTTCTTGAAGGGAGCACTGGTCAAAGTAAAATAACCATAATAATCGGGAGTACGTGGCATGAACTTGGTCGGCTCCACATTTTCGTCCTCACTCCAATTCTCGTATTTGGTATAACGGCTGCGCTGAACCGTAAAGCCCACTTGCAAAGCCACATCCCGTCCGTGAGCAAG
>ULWO01040644.1_pt1 | contig 10468 bp, 9 predicted proteins | sample 1960421 | NCBI WGS metagenome assembly ULWO01 (sample SAMEA4835814, study PRJEB28245) | human gut metagenome | biome: gut microbiome; material: fecal sample | place: Denmark | collected 2008 | reverse complement strand
CCCTGCCCATTGCCTTTTTAGGCGGCATGGCCGCCGGACTAATCACCGGGCTGCTGCAAACCAAGCTGCAAGTACACCCGGTACTGGCCGGTATCATCACGATGAGCGGACTGTACTCCGTTAACTTGATTGTTCGGGGCGGCCCCAACCTGTCCATCGGCGCCGCCAATCTCTTTAAGCAGTTCTATAAGGCGCTGCACCTGACCGGCGATCAGCGCAAGGTGGCCGGTGCGCTGCTGGCGCTGGTGATCTGCCTGGTAGTGACCCTGCTGCTGATTGTATTTTTTAAGACCCATGTGGGCCTGTGTATCCGCGCTACCGGCGACAATCAGGATATGGTGCGCGCTTCCTCCATCAATGTGGACGCCACTCTGATCCTTGGGCTGTGCATCAGCAACGGGCTGATCGGTCTGGCAGGCGCACTGGTGACCCATTATGTAGGTTACAGCGACACCTCCACCAGCAACGGCACTCTGATTTACGGCCTGGCCGCCGTCATTATCGGCGAGGCGCTGTTTGGCAAGCGGGGCGTCACCGTGGGGCTGATCTCCGCCGTGTGCGGCTCCGTGATCTACAAACTGATCGTCACCTTTGTGGTGGATATTGAGCTGTTTGGCACCAACAGCGCCAATTTGATGAAGCTGATGTGCGCCGTGATCGTGGCTGCCACCTTTATTATCCCGGCTGCCAAGCGCACCGCCCGGAACCGCAAAGTAAAGAAGGAGGCCCGCCGCAATGCTTGATGTAAAGAATGTTTCCAAGACCTTTGCCAAGGGCACCGTCAATGAACACATTGCCCTGGAGAAGATCAATTTGCACCTGGATCGGGGCGAATTTCTCACCATTGTTGGCTCCAACGGCGCCGGCAAATCCACCCTGTTCAACCTGATCTGCGGCACCTTTATGCAGGACAGCGGCACCGTTACCCTGGACGGGCAGGACATTTCCTTTCTGCCGGAACACAGGCGTGCCAAATTGATCGGCCGGGTGTTCCAGGACCCGATGAAGGGCACCGCACCGAATATGACCATTGAGGAAAACCTGGCGCTGGCCTACACCCGCGCCCACTCCAGCGGGCTGGCGCTGGCTCTGTCTAGGAAAAAGAGCAACTTCTTCCGGGAGCAGGTGTCTCGCTTTAATATGGGGCTGGAGGACCGAATGAAAACCAAGATCGGTCTGCTGTCCGGTGGGCAGCGGCAAGTGGTCACCTTGCTGATGTGCACCATCTGCACCCCCAAGCTGCTGCTCTTAGACGAACACACCGCCGCGCTGGATCCGGTCACCGCCAAAAAGGTGATGGACATTACCAACGAGATCGTGGCAGAAAACAACATCACCACCATGATGATCACCCACAATATGTCCTCTGCACTGGCCACCGGCGACCGCACCATTATGATGGACAGCGGCCGAATCATCATTGACCTGGACAAGGAGCAAAAGGCCCATATGACCGTGTCGGACCTGCTGGCACTATATCGGGAAAAAGAGACTAAAGAGTTTGACACCGACCGCATTTTGCTGCAAAAAGAGGAGCCGACCCAATGAAATGTATCAGCTGGAATGTAAACGGCCTGCGGGCCTGTATGGGCAAGGGCTTTGCCGACTTTTTTGCTGCGGCAAACGCGGACCTGTTTTGCCTGCAAGAGACCAAGCTGCAAGCGGGGCAAATCGACTTTGCGCCCCCGGGCTACCACGCCTACTGGAACTATGCGGAGAAAAAGGGCTACTCCGGCACCGCCATCTTCTCCAAGCGGGAGCCGCTGCGGGTGCAGTACGGCATGGGCAAGGAGGAGCATGACCGGGAAGGGCGGCTGATTACCCTGGAATTTCCTGAATTCTACTTTGCCACCGTATATGTGCCCAATTCTCAGCGAGAGTTAACTCGGCTGGACTACCGTATGCAGTGGGAGGACGACTTTCTTGCTTATCTGCAAACCCTGGATCAAAACAAACCGGTGATCTTCTGCGGCGACCTGAATGTGGCCCACCGGGAGATCGACCTGAAGAATCCAAAAACCAACCACAAAAACGCCGGTTTTACCGATGAAGAGCGAGGCAAAATGACCGCCCTGCTGGATAGCGGATTTACCGATACTTTCCGCTACTTTTACCCGGATGCCACCGGCATATACAGCTGGTGGAGCTATATGTTCCACGCCAGAGAGAAGAACGCCGGTTGGCGTATTGACTACTTTATCACCTCTGACCGGCTGCAACCTAAATTGCAGGACGCCAAGATCCACACAGATATTTTTGGCAGCGACCACTGCCCCATTGAGCTGGACATTGACCTGTAATCCACAACAAAAAGACCACCTGCGCAAGCAAAACCTGCGTAGGTGGTCTCTTTATTTATACCTAACAATATGCTGCTATTCTGTCGGTGCAGTCGGAGCGGGGATCAAGCCCAGCTCTGCTAATTTTGCTGTAATATCTTCAAAATTATAAATATGCGCAACGGGATAACCGGCTTTTTGACACACTGCGTCCACAAAAGAATCTCTTTGCTGTCTGCTTTGCGCTTGGTGACTTTTATCATCCAACTCTAAAAGCGCAAGTACCTGCAAATTATCCGGCTTGCACAGCACAAAATCAACATGCTTTTTACTGACCATATTGAAATACTTTATGCGGTCTTTGCCTTGCTTTTGACTGCTTACATCTACCAGATCAGCCAATCGAACCTTAGCCAAAATGTGCAGATTGTGCCGATCACAAATGGGCTTTAATTTTTTATAAAACGCCCATTCATTCTTTGTCAGCAGCAATTTTTTGGTGTACGGCAAATCTGCTTCCGCCGCACCCGGCTCGGGCGTTACCTGCTCCACGGGCTGTGCATTTTGCTTGCGTGTTCCCAGCAATACATTCAGCACCACAGACACAAGCGCGACCAACGCCAGTATGCCAATCACAACATATATCATATTTCGATTCTCTTTTCTTTTTTTCCGTTTTATTCCTGCACTTCGATGGTGTCGATCACCACATCATTGACCGGTTTATCCCCAGGGCCGCAGGGTACGGCAGCGATGGCGTCCAGCACATCGGCACCGTCAATCAGCTGGCCGAACACCGTGTGGTGGAAGTCCAGCCAGGGGGTGCCACCCACCTGCTTGTACTGCTCTACCACTTCCGTAGGATAGCCCTGGTCAGACAGTGCCTCCATTTGGTCAATCAAATTGGCGGGTACAGACTTAGCCTGGACCACAAAGAACTGGCTGCCGTTGGTGCCGGGGCCGCTGTTTGCCATAGACAGAGCACCATAGTAGTTGCGGGCGTCCAGCGCGAACTCATCCTCAAAAGGTTTGCCCCAAATGGACGCGCCGCCGCAGCCGGTACCGGTAGGATCGCCGCCCTGGATCATAAAATCCTGAATCACCCGGTGGAAGATCAGGCCGTCATAATAGCCGTTCTTGGCGTGGGTGATAAAATTCTCCACCGCCTTGGGCGCCGCTTCGTCCAGCAGCACAAAGGTCATATCGCCGCGGTTGGTTTTGATCACAGCTTTTTTGCCGTCTTTCTTTTCTAACTGATTCATCTTAATACTTCACTTTCTCATTGATTTTTTGCAGCACCGCCGGGTCGATTTTCGCCACCTGGCGGTCATAGGTCATCAGACCGTTGATCTCGTCCTCCACATCCGTCACCTGTGTATAAACGGTGGCAGCCAGGCCGGTTTTGATCTGGGGAATGATCACCTTGTTAAACAGTTTTTGGTACGCCGCCGTCAGCTTTTCCTTGCTGGGATAAACGCGGTAGCCAAAAGTGCGTTCGTTCCAGGTGTGACCGGGCGTTTTCAGCGCATAGCCGCCGAACTCCGTCAGCAGCCAGGGCTTGTCGCCGGCGTGCACCCGAATGGGGGTAAAATAAATGTGCTTGCTGATCACATCACTGTCGCCGCAGGGGTGCCAGCCGCTGGCGGCGGCCACCGTGCGGGGGGGATCCCATTCTTTCAGCAGATTGTAGGCCACCGTAGAATCGAACTGACCCCAGCCCTCATTAAAGGGCACCCACATGGCAATACAGGGGCAGTTATACAGGGCGTCCACCATCTCCCACAGTTCCTGATAGTACAGCTCACGAGCGGCCGCATCCGTGCGCTTAAAGGTCTTATACTTACGGTCATCCAGGGTAATACCCACAAAGGGAATCGCGGAGATCTCCAGCCCGTAGTGCCCGCCGCCGTTGATCATATCCTGCCACACCAAAATGCCCTGCACATCGCAGTAATGATACCAAAGAAGCGGCTCCATTTTAATGTGCTTGCGCAGCATATTAAAGCCGCAGCGCTTTACATGGGTCACATCGTACGCCATAGCTGCATTGGCCGGTGGGGTCAAAAAGCCGTCCGGGTAATACCCCTGGTCCAGCAAACCGTTATGGAAATACGGCTTATTGTTCAAAAACAGACGGGGCAGACCGTCCAAGTCCCGACCGACAGAGAACTTGCGCATACCGAAATAGGAACGGATCACCTCGCCGCAGGCCTCAAATTCCACCTGATAGAGAAACGGCGACTCCGGGCTCCAGGGCTTAAAGTCCGGCAACGGCACATCTGTGTCCGTCGTGTCGGCCACCAAAGTCTCGCCGTCATAAATGCGGGTGCGTACATGGTCGGTGCCAAAGAATTCAAAGTGCACGGCGGCGCCGTCATAGTCCGGCGTGATCCGCACTTTTTCCAGGAATTCCACCGGCGTGGACTCCAGCCAAACGCTCTGCCAAATGCCGCTTTGGGGCGAATACCAAATACCGCCACGCTTGGTCTTTTGTTTTCCCCGGGAATACTGGTTTTCGTCCGTAAAGTCCTGCACAGATACTTCCAGCTTGTTCTCCCCCGGTTGCAGGGCCTCTGTCAGCTCCAAAGTAAAGGGTGTGTAGCCCCCCTGATGGCCGCCCACCTGCACACCGTTTAAGTACACGGTGCACATTTGGTCCACCGCGCCAAAGTGCAGGAACACCCGCCCCCGGTTAAAGTTCTCCGGCAAAGTAAAGGTGCGCCGATAGTGCAGGTACTCACCGGGCTTTAAGGTGCGCTCCACCCCGGAAAGCGGCGTCTCCGGCGAGAAGGGCACGCAAATGGCCGTATCCATCTGGACCGGCACGGTGCTATCCCTGGTAAAGGCACACTGCCACATACCGTTTAAGCTCAGGTACGAATCTCGCACAAATTGCGGGCGCGGATACTCAGACAGCGGACAACTTTTGTCCAACTGCTTCCCCCATTCAGTCAGCATCATAAGTTCTCTCCTCACTTACAATTTTGCAGTCCTCAATGCGTACATGTTTATTACAGATCCGCAGCGCTGCCTTTTTATGAGACACAATAATGCAAGTCACATTTTGCAGCGCTTTCAGATTTTTCAAAAAGCGATGTTCTGTTTCCTCGTCCAGCGCGGAGGTGGCCTCGTCCAGCAGCAGCACCGGGGATTTGGACAGCAAACTGCGGGCAATGGCCAGCCGCTGCACCTGCCCCTCGGACAGGCCCATACCCCGCTCGCCGATCACGGTCATCAAGCCCTGGGGCAATTCGTTGATAAAGGTATCTGCACAGGCGATCTCAACGGCCCGCTGCACCTCCTCGTCCGTAGCGTTACTGTTAATGAACTTCAAATTATCCAGTATCGTGCCGGACAGAAGCATATTTCCTTGGGGCACATAGGCAAACAGCCGGCGGGTGTGCTTGTCTGCCGGGATATGACTGCCGTCCGCCATCTCCAAGTAAATAGAGCCGTCCTGGGTCGGAAACACGCCCAGCAGCAACTTCAGCAGCGTGCTCTTGCCAATACCGGAGATGCCGGTGATGGCCACAAAGTCCCCTTTGTTAATGGTCAGTGAGGTATGATCCAGGATCACATCCCGGTCATAGCGGAAGTCGATATGATCAAACTGCAACGCCCGCAGATCCCGGTAAGCGGACGGTACATCCACATCGTCTGCGTTGCTGCTCTCTTCCTCCGGCAGATTCTCGATCTCCATCAGCCGCTCCGCAGAAGCAATGATGGCAAAATACTTGGGCATAATACCGGACAAAGAAGCAAACGGCCCCTGAATTTGGTTCACCAGCTGGAGCATGGCGGTAACGGTACCGTAGTCCAGCCCGTTCAGCAGTCGATAAGCGCCAAAAGCCAGGGCAAACACATAGCCGATATTAAAGGTGGTAGACAGCCCGGCGTTGGCGGCAATGCCAAAGAAGCGCCGCTTCATACGCGCCACATAATTCTCCTGTTGCAGCGCGTCCGTCTGCTGGTTAATCTTGTCCTCCGCCACAAAAGTCTTGATCACCAGCAGGTTGCTGATGGTCTCTTGCATAAAGGAGCGGGTCTTGCCTTCCGTTTGCTGGACCTGCTTGTGCAAACGCTTTAAGGTCTTGCGAAACATACGGGTAGACAGGAACACAAACACCCCGCCCACCAAAAAGGCAAGGGCAAACACCTTGTCAATAATCACAAGGTAAATAAAGGCACTAAACAGCTTGACGATAAAAAACACTACATTGGGCAACAAGGTGGTATAGCCGTCTGTAATCACCTGCACATCGTTAAACAGCAGATTATTCAGCTCGCCGGTATGGTACTTGGACACACTGGCGTAGTCCTTTTTAATGAGCACCTGGAGCATATGCTTTTTGAAGATCATATCCAGGCGCGCCTTGCATCGCTCGGAAAAGCTGCTGCCGATTAAATTCAGTGCCATCTGCACCATGATCAGGATCAGCAGATAAACGGCATAGCGCACCACATAACCCCAGTCCTTGTATTCGGTCGCGCCGTTAATGATATGCTTGGAAAAATTGGCAAAGCACACAGACAGCGCCGCGCCCAGCGCGTTGGTAAACAGCAGCACCGCCGCTTTGGGCAGCTGGCTTTTGCCGATGGCAGTCATCCAGCGAATGGCAGCCCAATCGGAGCGAGAGGGCTTTCGTTTGGTCCGGTTCAGGATCGTTCACCTCTTTTAAAAATATGGCGACGGATCCAGCCGCAGCCTTTATGGACAAACATGATCAGCGGGCGCACCGGGTAAAGTGCCACCCACACCCGGCTGTACAGCCGGTAACGGCGACTGTTTTGGCAGTCCACATATCGCTTTCCGTCCTTATAGAACCCGGCCAGCACGCCGCAAATGCTGTCGTCCGTAACATATTCCTTTTGGAGCCGATTGTCGCCGATAATTACATAATCCTCTGGGCGCACCCGCACAATACGATGCATAATGTACTTGCCGCCGGGGGTGCGATACACCGGCACATCGTACTTCTTTAGCCGCCCCCGGGGACGCACGATAATAATATTGTCCCGCCCTTGATGAATCAGCGGCCACATAGAGGTTCCACGGGTCAATCCGGTATAAATGCCCTTTTCGGCAATGATCTGTTCAATGCTGTCGTACATACTTGCGAAAGCTCCATTATCTTAAAACAAAATATATCTATTTCAGTATAACAGATAGCGGGATTTTATGCAACTGTGTTGACCCAAAGAAAAAAAGGTGTTATACTGTAAAAAACAAAAGAGCCGCGGTTCCCGGAAGGGATCAAATCGGAAGCACGGTGCAACGCCGTCACAACCGCCATTACCGTGATCGAGTTTTGCTCTGCACAGGCCATTGCGCAAGCGAGAAGGCGCAGAGTGAGTATATCGTAAGTCGGGACACCCGCCGCAGGCTTTGGATTGCAAACACACTTTTGGGCTTAAGGGAAAGATGTGGAGGCAGCGCTGGTATAACTGCGCCCTTTTCTGTCCCCTGCCCATGGCAAGGGACTTTTTATTTTGCAAAGAACACGAAAAAGCATTGCACTGCTGATGTTGGCACTGGCACTGTTCTTTACCGGCTGCACGGTCGGAGCCAACGAACAGACCGGTACCACTCCGCAGAGTCAAACTGTTACGGCAGGCGGCAAAGCAGACACAACCGCCGCCAAGGCCAGTTCCAATACGGTTACCGGCGCCACAGCAAAAGGCACAGCGGCAGCCGGAACCACCGCCAAAACCGATGGTGCAAAAAGCGGCACCCCCACCGGCAGCACAGCTGCCAAAGCAAAGGGCAGCAGCGGCAAAAGCACAACCACCACCCGCGCCGCAAACAGCGCCAAGTGGCAGGGCGGCTCCGCCGGCCTGATCCCCACCGGCGGTACCTCCCGCAAACAAACCACGCAGAAGCACACCACCAAGCGGCACACGACTCCCCAGTCCAAAACCGTGACCTGTACCATTACGGTGGAATGCAAGAATATTCACAAGCACATGAGCCAGCTGAAAAGCGGCCACGAGCGCTTTGTGCCGAACGACGGCTACATTATCCACACAGAAAGCCGCACGGTGGATCGGGGCAGCACTGCCTACGATGTGCTGAAGCTGGCTTGCAGCGCCCACGGCATACGCCTAACCGCCAAGAGCACTTCCTACGGTGTCTATGTGGTGGGGATCAACAACCTGGATGAAAAGGACTGCGGCAGCGCCAGCGGCTGGATGTACAAGGTCAACGGCACCGTACCTATGATCTCCTGCGGCAAATATAAAATGGACAGCGGCGACAATCTGGTATTCTATTATGTATGCACCGGAGCCGATCGCTAAAATGATATTTGCAGGTTTCACCTGTTCAAATAAAAAACAAAACGGAGGACAAAACAATGAAAAAACTGATGAGCACCTGCACTGCGCTTTTGCTGGCTCTGTGTATGCTGCTGCCGGCTTACAGCGCTTTTGCTGCAACCGACAACGACAAGATTGGCCAACGCCTGGAAAAGGTGGCGAGCCAGACCGAGGGCGCTACCAACTACCTGTACAAGGATAAGGACTTCGGCGTGGCCGACGCAGTAGACATGCTGGCTGCTGTGCGCAACTACGATGCCAGCGATGCACAGGTGGAGGGCTTTATCGCTGCTGTGGAGAAAGAGCTGAAGGCGAACGGCGGCAAGCTGTATTACCCGGTGCCGGTATATGATGACAACTATGCACAGATCGGCACCAACAACACAGAGGAGCTGGAGCTGTATGCTGCCGTCATCTGCGTGTATGACGCCATGGGCAAAGACTACACCGATGTGGCCGGCTATGACCTGAGCAAGCTGATGCAAAACTGCGGCACCACTGTTTACGGCACCAACTACTACCTGTACCGCCTGGTGACAGAGGCCTGCGCCATTGTGGACGCGCCCCAGAGCTTTGTGCAGTCTGTGATCAAGAACCTGACCGATCTGTATAAGATGGGCGAGGGTCCGGATTTTTGGGGCGGTTACGGCGCATCTGCCGACGACCTGGGCGCGTTCCTGACCGCTTTGGCCCCCTATGCTGACGATTACAAAACCTACATTGACGACGCTGTGGAGCTGCTGGAGAAGAATGTGTCCGACGCAGGTTACACCAGCTGGGGTTCTGCCAATGCAGACTCCACCGCTATGGCACTGATGGCTTACAGCGCCTTGGACGATCAGGAAAAGGCGGACAAGGCCTACGACCTGCTTTGCAAATTCGAGTCCAAGACGACCGGTGTGTTCACTTACGACGGCGAGGAGAATTCGCTGGCCACCAAGGACGCTCTGACTGCACTGGGCTACTACACCGACCACCTGATCGGCCGCATTGTGATCGATCCTGATGATCCGACAGAGCCGACCACCAAGAAGAGCGCCGAGAAGACCACTGCAAACAAGAGCACCAAGGAAACCACCAAGAAGAGCACTTCCAAAAAATCCCCGGCCACCGGCAACAATGCCGCTGCCGCCGGCGTGATGGCCATTACCGCTGCCGGCGCTTGCCTGCTGCTGGCCAAAAAGCGCAAATAAACCATTCTAAACACGGACCGCACCTCACAAGGGGTGCGGTTTTTTCGTTGCTTTTTTTACCGCAAGTGTACGCAATTTGCGTATATCCTAACTCAAATCTTTTTGTTGTATCGGATTGACAAAAGCACCAATTCACACTACAATATAAAGTATATGCGAACGGTGGCGAACCGTACGGAAAGGGAAAGAATAATAGCTAAAATGATAGAGAAGAACTGTCCTCATTGCGGGGCGGCCATGCCGGAGGAGGCGCACTACTGTTTGCAGTGCATGACCCCCTGTACCCCGGCACAGCCCAGTACCGCCTATTTGAAATCCTGCGCAGAACATAGCCAAAAGCGTATCAACCGCAAGCAGATATCCTCTGTGCTGGCAGCGATGATTCTGCTGGTGGTACTGATTCCCAGCGTGATGGCGGCACCGCTCCTCCAGCAAAATACCGTCACCGCACAGGGTGCCCTCACCGGCACCGTACAGGCGGCGGAGACGGAGGCGGAAGCGCAGCCGAAGACACTGCTTGGCAAAGTGAAAAAAGCCGCGAAAAAAGCGGAGCAAAAGATACAGAGCGCCACCGGCAAGATGAAAGAGGCGGTGGGCATTGCCCCCACGGCGGAGGAAAGGCAGGCCATGGCCAACGAGGCCGCGGAGCAGGCAGAAAGAGACAACAGTTCCACCGGCAAC
>ULWO01054750.1_pt1 | contig 10499 bp, 10 predicted proteins | sample 1960421 | NCBI WGS metagenome assembly ULWO01 (sample SAMEA4835814, study PRJEB28245) | human gut metagenome | biome: gut microbiome; material: fecal sample | place: Denmark | collected 2008 | reverse complement strand
GAAGCTTCTGCTGCTGGACGAGCCTGCCGCCGGTATGAACCCCTCCGAGACGGCCGAGCTGACCGAGACCATCCGCCGCATCCGCGACGAGTTCAACATTGCCGTGCTGCTTATCGAGCACGACATGAGCCTTGTCATGGGCATCTGCGAGGGCATTGCGGTGCTGAACTTCGGCCGCATCATCGCCAAGGGCACCCCGGACGAGATCCGCGATAACCCGCAGGTCATCGAGGCCTATCTGGGCAAAAAGGAGGGCTGAGCCATGGCTGATACATTACTGAAGGTGGACGGCATCAACGTCTACTATGGCAACATCCACGCCGTAAAGGATATCTCTTTCACCGTCAACGCAGGCGAGATCGTCACCCTGATCGGTGCCAACGGCGCGGGCAAATCCACCACCCTGAAAACCATTTCCGGCCTTTTGAAGCCCCGCACCGGCGATGTGCTGTACAAGGGCAAGAGCATCAAGGGCGTGCGCGCCCACAAGATCGTGGAAAGCGGCCTTGCACAGGTGCCGGAGGGGCGCCATGTGTTCCTGCACATGACGGTGGACGAGAACCTTGATATGGGCGCCTACACCCAGCCCGCTTCCACCATTGCCGCCAACAAGGAAAAGGTGTTCACCCTGTTCCCCCGCCTGAAAGAGCGCCGCAAGCAGCTGGCGGGCACCATGTCCGGCGGCGAGCAGCAGATGCTGGCCATGGGGCGTGCGCTCATGAGCAACGCTTCCATGCTGATGCTGGACGAGCCCTCCATGGGTCTTTCGCCGCTGCTGGTGCAGGAGATCTTTGACATCATCCGCGACATCCACAAGGAGGGCATGACCATCCTGCTGGTGGAGCAGAACGCGCAGATGGCGCTTTCGGTGGCCGACCGCGCCTATGTGCTGGAGACCGGCCGCGTGGTCATGGACGGCACCGGTGCCGAGCTGCTGACCAACGAGCGCGTCCGCAACGCCTATCTGGGCGGGTAAACGGAAAAATAGTTTGATTTGCAGTTCCGAAACGCCCTTGGGCGTTTCGGAACTGCTTTTTCCTGCTATCACTTTACTTTCGTAAAAAATTGTGCCATAATGGGTGCAGTATTCCGGCTTTGCAAAAGCCACGCTCCGGCTCGGGAAAGCGGGGCGCAAACCACACAGAATGAGGGGTAAACGTTATGAGCAAGATCATCATCCCGGCAAACTACAAACCCGCGCTGAACCTGTACGACACCCAGCGCGCCATCGGCACGGTGAAGCGGCTGTTCGCCGATACCCTGTGCGCCACGCTCAACCTGTACCGCGTGTCCGCACCGCTGTTTCTGGAGGCTTCCACCGGCCTGAACGATGACCTGAACGGCGTGGAGCGCAAGGTGACCTTTGACATCAAGGACAGCGGCACCGAGGCACAGGTGGTGCAGTCGCTGGCAAAGTGGAAGCGGCAGGCGCTGAAGGACTACGATTTCCGCGTGGGCAAGGGTCTGTACTGCGACATGAACGCCATCCGCCGGGACGAGGAGCTGGATAACCTCCACTCGGTCTATGTGGATCAGTGGGACTGGGAAAAGATCATCACGGTAGAGGACCGCAACGAGACCTACCTGAAAAACGTGGTGCGCTGCATCGTGTCTGCGGTGTGCGCCACCGAGATGAACCTGCACGCCATGTTCCCCCAGCTGCAGGATCTGCCCCTGCACACCCCCAACGTGACCTTTGTCACCACGCAGGAGCTGGAGGACAAGTACCCCGATCTAACCCCGAAGGAACGGGAGAATGCCTTTGTCAAGGAGAACGGCACCACCTTCCTGATGAAGATCGGCGCACCCCTGCGCAGCGGCAAGCCTCATGATGGCCGCGCCCCGGACTACGACGACTGGGATCTGAACGGCGATTTGCTGTTCTGGAACGACCCGCTGCAGTGCAGCTACGAGTTGAGCAGTATGGGCATCCGCGTCAGCCCGGAGAGCATGGACAAGCAGCTGACCATGGCGGGCTGCGATGACCGCCGCACCCTGCCCTTCCACAAGGCAGTGCTGAACGGCGAGCTGCCCTACACCATCGGCGGCGGCATCGGCCAAAGCCGCCTGTGCATGCTGCTGCTGGGCAGCGTCCACATCGGTGAGGTGCAGGCCAGCGTGTGGGACAAGGCCACCCGCGAAGCCTGCGCCAAGGCCGGCATCCCGCTGTTGTAAGCGGAACGTTTTTCAGCGGAAAATACTTTTGATTTGAAATACAGCCAAGCCTGCGGGCTTGGCTGTATTTCGCTTTTTCTTTTATAAAAACCAAGAAGGGACAGCCCGCAGGCTGTCCCTTCTTCTGTTTTAGATATTATTAGTTCTGCTTTTTCCAGCGGCGCATGACACCCATGCCCAGTGCATAGGGGCCGGTGTGCACCGCAATGGTGCAGCCGATCTGCAAAAGCCCTACCTCACACTGTGCGCCGGGGTACTTGGCGCGCAGGGCGGCACGGGTCTGCATCCACAGACGCTTGCCCTCGTCGGCATCGTAGCCGTAGCCCACCGTGATGCGGTAATCGTCCGGGGTGCCGCCGTGGGCATCCAGATAGTTCATCAGCTGCTCCAGCGCCTTTTCAAAGCTCTTCTGGCGGCCGCGGGCCACGCCGCCGGAGAAGATCTCGCCCTCCTTGAACAGGATCATGGGCTTGAGTCCCAGCATATTGGCGGCGCGGCCGGTCACCTTGCCGATGCGCCCGCCCTTGATGAGGTAGTCCAGATCACCCACGGTGAAGAAGATCTGGTTGGTGGATTTTTCCGCTTCCAACCAAGTCACAGTCTCGTCCAAGGTGCAGCCTGCATCCCGCATGGCCACGGCATTTTCCACCATGGTGGATTCGGTCACGGTGGCGGCGGCAGAGTCGATGACCTCGATGCGGGCATCGGGGTAGTCCTCCAGCACCAGATCCCGGGCGTTACGGGCGCTGCCCACGCAGCCGCTCATCTTGCCGGTGAACACCAGACACAATACCGCCCGACCCGCCTCGGCGTGTGCGCGGAAGGTCTTTTCAAAGTCCTCGATAGAGGCCAGACTGGTCTTGGGGTAGGCCGCCGGGTTATCCACCATGAACTGATAAAAGTCCCGCACAGGGATCTCCAGCCCTTCCTTGCGGTAATGCTCGCCGTCCAGCGATACATAAAAGGGCACGACCTCGATGCCAAGCTGCTTGGCGGTGTCCAGCGTCAGGTCGCAGGCGCTGTCGGTAATGATATCAAACATCTGTGACGCTTCCTTTTCTGAAACTCGGGGGCTGCTTTTTGCGGCAGCTCAGCCGCGGTGGATGTAGGCCTCGCGCTCTGCGCCCACCGAGATATAGGTGATCTTGCAGCCCACAGCCTTTTCCAGATATTCCACATAATCGCGGGCCTGCTGGGGCAGGTCCTCCCACTTGCGGGCTGCGGTGATATCGCAGTGCCAGCCGGGCAGGTACTCCACCACGGGCTGAGCGGTATCCAGTGCCTCACCCATGGGGAAGCGGGTGGTGGTGGTGCCGTCGGTCAGCTTGTAAGCGGTGACCATGGGGATCTTTTCCATGTAATCCAGCACGTCCAGCAGGGTCAGAGCCACCTCGTCGCAGCCCTGGCAGAACACGCCGTAGCGGCTTGCCACCAGGTCGATGGGGCCCACGCGGCGGGGACGGCCGGTGGCTGCGCCGTACTCGTGGCCGGCCTCACGCAGGGCGTGCTTCTCTTCCTCGGTCATGGCCAGTTCGGCGGCGAAGGGGCCGTCGCCCACGCAGGAGGAGTAGGCCTTCATGACGCCGATGGAGTTGTGCAGCTTGTGGCCGGGGATACCGGCACCGATGGGTGCATAAGCACCGATGACGTTGGAGGAGGTGGTGTAAGGGTAGATACCAAAGTCGATATCGCGCAGTGCGCCCAGCTGTGCCTCAAACAGCACCTTCTTGCCGGCTGCATCGGCATCGGCCAGATACTGACCCACATCGCAGATATAGTCCTTGAAGATGGCGGCATACTTTTCGAGCCATGCCCACATCTCGTCCACGCTGATGGGCGCTGCGTTGTAGCTGCCCTCCATGACCAGATTCTTGGAATCCACCATGGTGACCAGACGCTTCTTCACGGCGTCGTCCAGATGCAGCAGATCGCCCATGCGCAGGGTCTTTTTCATGTACTTGTCGCCGTAAGCGTAGGCAATGCCGCGCTTGGTGGAGCCGAACTGTGCGCCGGTCTTGGACAGGCGTGCCTCCTCCAGACCATCCTGCTCCACATGGTAGGGCATGGTGATGGTTGCGCGGTCGGAGATCTTCAGGTTTGCCGGGGTGATCTCAATGCCCTGCTCGCGCAGCTTATTGATCTCGCCGTCCAGATGATGCGGGTCGATGACCATGCCGTTGCCCATAACGCACACGACGTTGGGGCGCAGGATGCCGGAGGGCAGCAGGTTCAGCACGAACTTGCCGCGCTCGTTTTTAACGGTATGGCCTGCGTTGTTGCCGCCCTGATACCGTGCAACGATGTCATACTCCTGGCTGATCAGGTCGACCATGCGGCCCTTGCCCTCATCGCCCCAGTTGATACCCGTAATTGCAGTAAGCATAATAAATGACCTCTTTATCCTTTTTTCAAAAGACAGCCTTTTCCGTGCACCTTGCCCGGGATACGCTACCTTGGGTAAAACGCACCGGTTTGCTGCCCTTGCGGCACGCACCAATGCTATTATAGTATAGCACAGTCTGCCGCGCAAAAAAAGGGGGAATGCACCTTTTTGCGGCGGATTCCCCCTTTAAAATCACGTTCTCAGCTGCGCTCCCCGGTCAGGTCGGTGCGGCGGGTCACCTTGTGGATGGTGCCGTCCGGCTCCTGAATGGACGTGCGCTCCAGCTGGCTGCGCAGGCTGGCTTTGATGTCGGCCAGATACTCCTGCCGCAGTGCCTGCTGCTCGGCTTTTTCGGCCTCGGTCAGGCCGGTAGTCTTGCTCTTTTTGGCCAGCGCATTGATGCGGGCGATCTTTTCTTCCGTCATGGGAGAACCTCCTGTATTTCATCGTAAAATATGCTATAATGTAGGCAAGACCATTATAGCAAAGGATGATACCAATGGCAACACAACGCAACTATGCCCAGCAGATGGACGCCGTGCTGGCGGGCCTTGGCGGTACCCGCCCGCGCCTTTTGCTCCACGCCTGCTGCGGCCCCTGCTCCAGTGCCGTGCTGGAGCAGCTGTGCCGGTATTTTGAGATCACGGTGCTGTACTATAACCCCAACACATGGCCGGCAGCCGAGTATTACCGCCGGGGCGAGGAGCTGCAGAAGTTCGTGGCAGCAGCCCACCCGCTGGGGGTGACCGTGGTGGAGGACACTTACGACCCGCAGCAGTTCTACACCGCCGTAGCCGGGCTGGAAAACGAGCCGGAGCGCGGCAGCCGCTGCACTGTCTGCTACCGGCTGCGGATGCGCCGCGCGGCGCAGTACGCTCGGGACAACGGCTTTGACTGGTTCACCACCACCCTGTCCATCAGCCCCCACAAGGACGCTGCCCGCATCAACGCCATCGGGCAGGAATTGGAGACAGAGTTCGGGGTAAAGCATCTGCCCTCGGACTTCAAAAAGCACAACGGCTACCTGCGCAGCCTGCAGCTTTCGGAGCAGTACGGCCTGTACCGGCAGGACTACTGCGGCTGCGAGTTCAGCGCAAAAGCAAGAGGCATTGAGGGATAATGCAAGGAAAGCCCGTCTGCACGGCAAAGTTCGTGCAGACAGGCTTTTTGTTTATTCCTCCGGCAGTCTTGCCACCAGCAGGGTAAAGACCACCAGACCCACGCAGGGCACGATGTTGGAGGCCATACCGGCGGCAAGCCCCGCACGCTCCGCCACGATGCCGATAACCCACGGCATCAGGATGGCACCGCTGGAGGCCACCGGCAGCATGATGCCCATGCTGGTCACACTGGTCATGCGGCCTGCGCTGGCCACGGCGGTGGGGTTCAGCCCGGACATGGAGATGGCAAAGGCAAACAGCAGCGCAATGGCTGCGCCCTGCGTGTGCGCCATGACCAGCAGCACATAGAACACGGTGCACAGCACGCTCATGCCCACCATGGCCTTGCGGGGCTTTTTTAAGGGGAACACAAAAGCAATGAGTAGCCGTCCCACCAGCGTAGCGCCCCACATCACAGTGACGGTGTAGGCCGCCAGCGTACCCGCAATGATGCCGCTGCCCTTGAAGTAGGTCACCATCCAGCCGTTGACGCTCTGCTCGGCGGCGTTCTGGAAGAACAGCAGCCCGGTCAGCAGCCAGAAGCGGGCAGAGCGCAGAAAGCTCCAGTCGATGGCTTCTTTCTCTGCGTTGCTTTTACCCTTGCCGCCGCGCAGCGGGGTAAAAACGTACACCAGCCAGAGCACAAGGCCCACGGCTGCCAGCAGAAAGACCGCCAGCTCAGTGCTTACCCGGGCTGCCGCCGCAATGAGGAAGGGGCACAGCAGTGCGCCGCAGGCGTAGCAACTGTGCATCAGGTTCATGCCCCGGGTGCGGTCGGCAGAGTGATCGCTGACCAGAATGGTACAGGTATTGATGACGCTGCCCTTGGCGATGCCCACCACAAAAAAGGCTACTGCCAGCAGCGCCACTGCGCCAGTCAGCCCCATGACGGCGTAGCCCGCCGCATAGCCGATGGTCAGCAGCAGCACACTGCGCTTCATGCCCAGCGCACTGGGCAACATCCCCATCAGCAGCCCCGCCAGCAGGTTGCCCACGCTCATCAGGGAGAGCAGTGTACCGGTCATGCCGTAGGCAAAGCCGTAGCGCTCCTGCAGCAGACTGACCACCACACCTGCGCTGATGGCACAGATGCCGCTGAAGAAAAAGGTCGCAAAGCCCGCATTGCGCAGGCGCGTGTTCTGTTGTTCCATGGTGTTCCTCTCCTTGCGGAAATATCCTTTCTCTATTTAACCATTTTTTCGCATCTTTGCAACCGGATTTTCTTACAAAAAGCAGCAAAAAAACTGCCGCACAAAACGTGCAGCAGTTTTTTCTTTTATAATAAGTATTTCTCAGTCCAGATCTTCGGCTTCCAGCACCGCAACGCCTTCGCTTTCAAAGGTCTTGCGGAGGATATCGGCCAGACCCTGGTTGGGTGCCTTGTTGTGGATGCACAGGATGATCTTTCCGTTCAGGCTGGCAGCCTCCACGCCCACGGATGCACCGTCCGGCGGTACCCAGACGCCAAAATCCGTGGTGTACTGTGCCAGCTCCGGGGTGGCGGGCATGAGCGGATTGCCCAGATAGCTGAGCCAGAAATCCGAAATCGTGCCGCCGATGTACTCGCCCATCTGGAACACCCGCTGCTTGATGCGCAGGGGTGCCCTTTGCTTGTCCACCTTGTACACCCAGCCCATCTGGTCGGCCATACGGTGACGCTTGGACTCCGGCTGCAGGTCCCGCCTGATGTCTGCATCTACATCAGATACAAAATCCGCAAGGCGGGTCTGGGCTTGCAGCTGCACCGTATGCCCAAAGCTGCATACGCAGTTGTACAGCGCATTCGGCACACCGGCCACATCGCGGGTATCGGAGGAGTAGGAATACTGGATCTTCTCCTTGCCCAGATACTCCCGCATGGCCATACACAGCAGACCCATCAGAGCGCTTACCGGCTTTGCGTTGTTCGCCAGCGCTTTTTCCACAAGGCTCTGCTTGCTCAGGCACACCCGGGTGCGGCGCAGCGCACCCTCGTAGGTCTGCACCACATCCCGCTGGATGACATCGCTCCCGTACTCCACAGGCGGGTACTCTGCCAGCATGGCCTCCATATCATAGGGCGGGTCGCACACGATCTGCGGCACCGCAAAGGCCGTGCCGTAACGCAGGTTGCAGTACTGCTCCAGAATGCTGGTGAGCAGGGGCGATACCCCGTGGCCGTCCAGCAGGAAGTGATGCCAGTCAAAGTAGACGGTATCCCCTTCGCAGCTGACGCAGAACAGGTAGCCGTTCGTCTGTTCCGGGATATTGCGCATGGTGCTGCCGGGGTACACAAGGCAGGGCTCCGTATTGGGCTCCAGCCACATCTCCCGCTTTTCCTGCACCAGACGCTGGGTATAATAGGGCGCACTTGCCAAGGCCGCTGTCAGTGCCCGCTGCAAAAGGGTGATATCCACCGCATCCCGCAGCGAGAACTGGTACCGGCACTGGATCTTTTCCCGACGGAAAAAGTACATGATTCCCTGAAAGTTATATTCCGTCGAGCGCTGTTGTGTTTCCATTGGTTTTTACCCCACGTTTGCTGCCAGATAATCCACCAGATCCCCCATGGTAACAAAGTTGCGCAGCTCCTTTTCCGGGATGCGCAGACCAAAGGTCTCCTCAAGATCTGCCACAATGGTCAGGATCTCCATAGAGGACAGATCCAGATCGTCCATCAGGACGCTGCTTTCGGTCACATCCTCCGGCGATACCTCTGCGACATCCTCCAGAATAGCCGTGATCTGAGAAATGATTTCTGCACGTTCCATCGTATTATGCTTCCTTTCTGTTGCGTTTTACTTGCGCACCAGCTTGCCCGCAGCGTTGCGGGGCAGCGGCGTTTCGCTGAATTCCACCACGCCAATGCGCTTGTACAGCGGGACAGTGCGGTTCATCTGGGCAATAAAGTCCCGCACCGTCTGCTGGTGCTCCTTTTCACAGTATACCACAACACCTATCTTTTTGCCCAGTTCTTTTACGATACATTCCTGTACGGCGGGACATTTTTCTAACATGCCCTCCAGCTCCTCGGGACTGACGTTCTCGCCGCTGTCCAGAATGATCAGGTTCTTCTTGCGGCCGGTAATGTAATAGTAGCCGTCCTCGTCCACCCGGGCAAGGTCGCCGGTGTGGAACCAGCCGTCCTTGTCGATGACCGCAGCGGTGGCCTCGGGGTCCTTATAGTAGCCCAGCATGATGCTGTCGCCCCGGATGCACAGCTCTCCGTCCGGCTCGAGCTTGTAGTCCAGATAATCGTTGCCCTGTCCCACAGCGCCGATGTGCTTTGCATCCTGCGCGTAGTTGATAATGCCATCGCCGCAGGTCTCGGTAGCGCCGTAGGTCTGCACCACGAACATCCCGTTGGTGGCCATATCCAGCATCACCTGCGGGTCAAACATCGCAGAGGAGCAGATGGGCACCCACAGCTCGCCCAAGCGCTCCTTGCGGCCGCGCATCACGTCCTTGTGCAGGGAGTTCATGATCACCGGCACCACCGCCATGACCTGACTGGGCATCCGCCGGATCTCCTTATAGAAATTGCGGATATCGCCGCTGATGTTCAGCGCCCAGCCCCCGTGTGCCCAGGAGAACAGGCAGATGAACGCGCCCAGATGGAACATGGGCAGCACCGTGTACTGGCTGACCACAAGCTCCGGGTCGTGCTTATACTCCATCATGCGCTCACCGATCTGCACATGGGCGCGCATCACGCTGAAGAAGTTGCGCTCGCTCAGCATCACGCCCTTGCTGCGTCCGGTGGTGCCGGAGGTGAACATCAGGATCATCAGGTCGTCGTGGCCGATGCAGCGGGGCATCTCTGCCACCGGCTCATAAGCGCGGAAGCCGTCCATGGGGCGCAGAATGCTGCCGTAGGCGGCCTGCAGCTGCTCTTTTGTGCCGTAGTCGTCGCCGTCAGTCAGGATGGCGGCGGGTTCCACCAGCCTCAGCTCGTAGGACAGCTCGTCCCAGCTCTTGTGCTGGTTGAGCAGTACCAGCACGCCGCCCGCCAGAATGATGCCGAAGGTGTTCACGGCATACTCGTAGCAGTTTTTATTCAGCAGGCAGATCTTTTTGCCCTTGATATCCGGGATGGTGCTCTGGAAGTAGCTGACCGCACGGCGGATATCCCGCGCGTAGTCCTTATAATGGACTACGGTCACCTCGTCCGTTTCCTTATCATAAAAGCGGAGCGCCACACGCTCCGAAAAACGCTGTTCCATATTCAGGGTGACCAGATCATACACGTTGTCCAATACCTTGATCATTGTATTTTCCTCCTGCGTTGTTATTTCATCCTGCGGCAGTGCGCTGTACTGTGCTCAGTATACAATATTTTCCAATGCAATGCAATACTTCTGCAACATTTAATTTCTCACTTTGACAACTTTCAATTGCATATCTTGGGATACGCCCCGGCCAAATTCTACCTTTCGTTGCAATCCGCCGGTTTTCGTGCTACAATTTTTAGCGCAAAATACCAGTTCCGGTATGGTGCAGACTGCAAAACAAAATTGACAGTCTCTATAAAAAGCATTATACTAGCCATATATCATGGCAATGCTGTATAAAAACTGATCATTTGCGCCGTATCCGGCTTTTTCTCGAGGGGTATTGGCCCGGCGCAGGGAAGGAATCTTTCATGGAAACAACCAAGCCCCGCACTGTCAACTCCATCGGGATGTTTGATATGCTCAAGGGCGCTGGGATGCTGGCCATCGTGCTGGGACACACTGCGGAGCTTTACCCACTCCAGCTGGAGGGCGGCCTGTCGCTGACGGCCTTTGTCGGCTTTATCTACC
>ULWO01008148.1_pt1 | contig 10500 bp, 7 predicted proteins | sample 1960421 | NCBI WGS metagenome assembly ULWO01 (sample SAMEA4835814, study PRJEB28245) | human gut metagenome | biome: gut microbiome; material: fecal sample | place: Denmark | collected 2008 | reverse complement strand
ATGGATATTTCCTGTAAGGATTTACACCCGCAAAACGCCTTGTCCCCGATAGTCGTGATATTTGCGGGTATGGATATTTTCTGTAAGGATTTACAAAAGTAAAACGTCTCATTTCCGATAGTCGTCACGCCTGTGGGTATGGATATTTCCTGTAGAGATTCACATCGCGAAAACGCCTCGTTCCCGATAATCGTCACGCTTGCGGGTATGGATATTTCCTTCAATGATTCACACCAACCAAACGCGTAGTCCCCGATAGCCGTTACGCTTGCAGGTATGGATATTCCCTGTAAGGAATTACACAAGGAAAACGCCCTGTTCCCGATAGTCGTCACGCTTGTTGGTATGTATATCTCTTTCAATGCTTTACACCGCGAAAACGTCTCGTTCCCGATAATCGTCACACTTGTTGGTATGTATATCTCTTTCAAAGATATACACTCATAAAACGCCTTGTCTCCGATAGCCGTTACGCTTGCAGGTATGGATATTTCCTGTAAGGATGTACACCCAGAAAACGCCCTGTTCCCGATAGTCGTCACGCCTGTGGGTATAGCGAATTCAGTCTGTTCAGAAAGATATGAAATAAGGGTGCTCATATCAGCATTGTAAAGTACGTTGTCTTTTACAATGAAATGTGGAGATTTGCTTGAAATCTTGCATCTGCTTCTACTAAATGTATTTGTTCCAATGATTTTTAATTTTTCAGGGAGCACTATTTCCTGCAAGGAAGAACACTCGGAAAACGCCTCGTTCCCAATAGCCGTCACGCTTGCAGGTATGGATATTTCCTGTAAAGATTTACACCCGTAAAACGCCTCGTCCCCGATAGCCGTGATGCTTGCGGGTATGGATATTTCCTGTAAGGATTTACAAAAGTAAAATGTCTCATTCCCGATAGTCGTCACGCCTGTGGGTATGGATATTCCCTGTAGAGATTCACACCGCGAAAACGCCTCGTTCCCGATAGCCGTCACGCCTGCTGGTATGTATATCTCTTTCAAAGATATACACTCATAAAACGCATTGTCCCCGATAGCCGTCACGCCTGCTGGTATAGCGAATTCAGTCTGTTCAGAAAGATACGAAATAAGGGTGCTCATATCAGCATTGTAAAGAACGTTGTCTTTTACAATGAAATGTAGAGATTTGCTTGATATCTTACATCTGCATCCTATAAATGGATTCGTTCCAATGATTTTTAATTTTTCAGGGAGCACTATTCCCTTCAAGGAATAACACCGCGAAAACGCCCCGTCTCCGATAGCTGTCACGCTTTCAGGTATTGATATTTCCTGCAAGGAATCATACCCCCAAAACGCCCTATCGCATATGACTTTTGTCCCTTCTTTAATTTTATATTCTTTTATATCAGGTACTTTTAGCAACCGCTTTCCGTCCTTGCTGTACATTGCTCCGAACTCGTCTTTAACGGCGTTGGCACGGCCTTCGTCTGTTACTTTGGTAGACAGTTCCTCTTCCTCTGTTGTTTCTTCTATTTCTATCTTTTCAGGTTTTTGTGGCTTCCTGACTGCCAACAGACGGAAAGAGACGTGCGAGAGTGACTTGTGCATATCACAATCGTGAAGAGGCTGACGAGCGTATTGACGTCAACGTCGTGCGAGGGGAATACCTCTTTGAATAAAGCACATGAGGAGATGTCGCGGTAATCGCTCTCGGCAAACAGCAGGCGGTCGGACGCTCCGTAGCTGTCAAGCAGCGACGGGTCGGCGGCTATGAGGCGAAGCGAGAGCAGGATGGATATTGCCGGAAAGTCATCGATGTGTTCGTTGAAGTCGGCCTCGGTGCGCAGGGGGTGGCGGAAGTCGGGGCTACCCAGCTCGCGCGCCTTCTGTCCCTGCATTGCCGGCACGTACATTCCGTCGTAATCGACAAGCGTCAGCGAGCCGTCGGCTTGCACAAGGATGTTGTCTGGCTTCAGGTCGCCGTGCGCGAAAGGCTGCGGCAGCAGCCACATGGCAAGGCGGCTGAAGTTGTATGTTAGCATTTCGAGGGCGTAGGTGTCGTTGATGTTCCGGCGGACGTAGCGGTCGAGCGTCTCGCCCTCCACCCAGTCCATCAGCAGCACGGGAAACTCGCTGTCGTCAGAGCTGTTGGTGTCTACAAACAGCTCATGGTCGTAATATCTTACCTTTGCAAGATAGGAAGACTGCACAAACTCAAGCTCGTCGGCAATCTGGCGGTAAGCCTCCTCGCGCCCCTCCTGCTCGCGTGTAAAGCATTTCACAGCGTACATGCGGCCGGTCCTTACGTCTTTCATTTTAAAGACAACGGCGAAGTTGCCGCTTGACATTATAGGAGTACCGTTGCTGTCAAACACAGGACGCAAGTCTCTCAACTTATCAAGATTGTCTTCCGCCGAACGGATAGCATCAACGTATTCTGATATTAATGGGTATTGCATAATTTGCGTGTTGACTATATTCATTTTTCAATGTCAACAAAGTTAAGAAAAGAATCACAGACTTATGCACTGATAGGCAAAAATCTGTGATTTAAATGTGAGATAAAACTGTAAAACGCAATTAATTATAGACTATGCCCTATTCGTGACTTTTTAATATGTCTATCATACCGGCCCTCGGCAATATCGCCAACCTCTTTGAAAGTATGACGATGTTTAATTCCGTCAAAAGGCTGTCGGCTCTCCGCATAACCACAAAGCCATGCGCCGACAGATTTCCGCTGCCCGACAGTTTCGCCATATTCCTGCATCACGCTCTTGATGTCGGCGGCTTCGGACGGGGCGAAGAACGACTTGTGCCGTTCCGTGCCGAAACTGATAACCGCGTCTATGGCTCGCTTAAAGACCTCGTTTGCCTTGTAGAGAATGCCGGCAAGCAAATTAAGAATATCCCGGCTCGCTTTCAGCGCACTTTGCAGCAAACGGATTGTCTTGTCTTTCTCCGCCGTGGCACGGCTTACGGCAAAGTCTATGCGCTGCCGCTCGCCGTCCTTTTGCTCCTGAAGTTCCCTTACCGCCTTGTCCCTTTCAATGGCAAGTGAACGGCTCTGCATCAAAGCCCTGTCACGCTCATCTTCGGCTTCCTGTTTCTCAGCAACCAATACCTTTGCCATTTCCTCTACCTTAGTTTTTACTGCATTCGGAAAGGCTTTTCTGATGCGCTCGTTCTCGGCTTTAAGTCTGGCGATTTCCTTTTCCATAGCGGCCGACTTACCGACTCCTACGAGGCTGCCGAAGCTGTCAAGTATGCTGTCCACTTTCGCCTTGCGCCCGTCCTTTAATTGACGTTCCTTGTCGGCAATGTCTTTGTCAAGGGACTGGCGGTATTCCTCTTTCGCCTTGTTCTCTCCCTCGATGAACTGCCGTTCCGTTTCGGCTTTCTCTTTGGCAGCAAGGGCTGCTTCCTTTTCGGCTTCCGCCTTTTCCGTCTCCTGCTTCTGCTTGTTGATGATGAAGTCCGTGCGTTCCAAATGCACTTTTCCTGTAATCTCCTTTGAGATGCCCCTTTCCATCTCCAAACACTCAGCCAAAACGGTCTGCATTTCGCTCATGGCTTTCTCGTCTAATTTGCAGGACTTGCCCGTTTCGTGGTTCATCCAGTCCCATACGATATGGGCGTGCAGGTTGGGCTTCCATGTTGCATTGTCACCGGGCGTTCCGTAGTGCCCCTCGTCACGATGGATGAACACCTGCAGGGCGGTTATGCCCCAACGTTCCCTGCACACCTCACAGAAACGCCGCAACTGCTCCATCGTGGTGTCACCCTTTATGACGACCACGCCCTCCTTGAGCGGAGTGCTGCCACGGACTATGGTCACCTTTCCTGTCTTCTTGTTCACCCTTTCCCGGTCTTTGGTCTGCATCGCCCGGCCTGTCTTTTCCTTGACCATTGCGGCTATCCGGTTGTATCGGTCGGTGAGCGTTGCTTCACTGAAATCAGGTGATACCCATGTTTCGTTTCCTGTCATGAGGTCGGTGCGTATGTAGAACTTCTCCTTGCGGATGTTGGCGAGGTATTCGGTTGTCCGCCTGTTGTGCGCCTCGCTGCTGCCGATGTTGCACGGCTTGATGTTGATGGATGTCTTTGCCATAAGCTTATCTGTTTTATCAGTTTCACAAAACGGGTTATTAGGGCTGCGCCTTAATCGGAGGGTGCAGGGAGAGGTTCACTTCCTGCTTGGGGTTCTTAGGGGCAAAAGCCACTGAGTGGAGTTTCCAAAGAGAGGGTCACTCTTTGGTCGGGTTGCAGAGGGCTGAAAGTCCTTGCCGGGTTCTTAGGGCAGCGTCCTAAGCCCCTCGGGAGAGCCCACAACTTCGCAGCTTGCGGAGAAGTTATAGTGGGCTATATCTGGGCAAGCCCAGTCTGTCAACGCAACGACAACGGAGTACCGCTGAAATCCTGCGCTGTGCGCCCGTCAATTCCTTCAACTTGTGTCGGGTTTATCCACACCGCCAATCGTGTCATCCTGCGCCCCTTTCGGGCTTCCTTTGGGATTATTGCCATGTAGCCATTTACCGTCGTCTACGATGTGATTATTTTCATTATTATCTTCTTCATCCAAACTGTCAGAAGCAACTGGAAGAAGCAAGGGCGGCTGCTCCGCCAGATGTCATACTTGTATTTGTTATTTTAAGAGTCATGTGATTGTTTATTTCCCGTTGATTTTGTTGACTTTGTTGAGAGAGTACCGACAAAAGGGGAAATATAAATCGCATCCAACGGTTTAGGATTCTGCTTTTCTCTTTTGGCCAGCAATTTCTGTTGAAAACTGTTGAGACGATTGTTGAATCATATAAGCCTTGCTCATATATGTTTTCCCATATATTTCATCAAATTCAACAAACTCAACGGTAATCTTTCAAAATTTCCCGGGTGACGGTGTAAAAGCGACCGACTTTCTTTGTTGATGCAGAATACTTCTGCCCCGGCAACACGGATATTTGGTAGGTGGAATAAGACAACGCATTGGGTGCAGGTTCCAGCTTCCAATATTGTTGCAAGACATTCCTCACCTGATGACGTTCTATCTTTACCATTGAATAGTTGAACAACGACAGCAAATCGTTGATGCAGAAATCCACCACATCCACCTGCATGCTATCCATGATGTCTAGCAGCAATTCTGCCATGTCAAGTTCTATGCGGCTCCGGTTGCAGCGGATGATTTTCTCCAATGCTTCCGTGCGTATGAGTGAGGGCGAAAACCACATTCGACTTTCTTCTTTGGTCGTTAAGTCACGATGCAACAAATAGTGCAGAAATGCTGGGATTTCATCTTTCAATTTCTGTAGAAACGAAGTATCGTCTTTCTCCAATCGACTAATTTTCCTTACCCAATAACGTGTTTCCTCCGGCTCAATGTAAACGGGGAAATTCTCGTTATTGGAACACAGCACGAACTTAGCGAAGAACTGCACTTCATAACGGTCTTTTCCCTTTGCCTCCAGCTTATATGAATGGGCCGTACTCAGGTTTTTCAACCGTTCGCTATCCTCACGACGGTTGAGCAGCACTTCATCCACCACTATCATCAGCTTGCCTGCCCAATCGGCATTGAATTGGCTGCGGAAATCCTCATTCGTATTGAAAGTAACATTATCCTGAAATAATGCCTTCAAGAAGTTCAGGAATGTACTCTTGCCTGTATTCCGTTCTTCAGAAACCAATAAAAGTATCGGCAGCTTCTGCGTTGGCTTTAGGTATAGCAGTTGAAGATAGTCCATTCCCATCTCATACTGCTCGCCGAAAATGTGCTTCACCAGCGAGCGGATATGCTTGAAATCGCCCTCAGTAGGAATATGGGTTATCGGCTCGTAAAGGTTATAGAAACCAGCAACTTCTTTTTGATAGTTAATATGGCTTGGCACTGTGCAAAAGCCATTATACTTGGTGATGGGAGGGATGTTATCCTTGCCATAATCTTGCCTGATTGTGCCAAAACTCCATTGTATCCTGCGAGTAGTCGTCGTTCCGTCAGCCAAAGGCTGCTGCACTACCTTGTATATAACAGTGCCCACGCGGATATACTGTTCTTCCATAATAATGCTTCTTTAGGTTAAACTTTCAAGTTGTCACTGCGTGAACCTTGAACTTTTGATTTCACAAGTGATGTGATTTCTTTTTTGGAGTAAAGGTTACGACCACCCAACTTGTGAACGATAATTGTACCCTCTTTCTGCATACGCCACAAAGTGGTATAAGTGATGTGGAGCCGTTCACAAACTTGGTCACGCGTGTAGTATTCATCACTCTCTTCCGGTGTCAAATCAGTTTGAAATTTCTTCCCTATCAGTTCTTCCACCAATTCAGAAACAACCTGCTTGAGGTCGTCCTTCTGTAACATTATAAAATTTCCCTGCATATTATGTTGCTTAAAAGATTATGCTGCGAAATTACAATGGAGCACAAAGAAAGCACCTCGGTAAAAATCATGACGATTTCTGCCGAGGTGCTTTTAACAAAAACAGATGTTTCTTTTAACTGTTTGAGTGTTGTAATGTGAAATCAAGATACGTCAGGGGAAAGAAGCATTCTTAACCTGATGCTTATCAACTTTGCCTGTTTCCTTCCTGCTTGAATGGCATTTTCAGATAAGCTCAAATTATAACTGTAGCCATCCTTACTGATGATGGCATTATAAAGCGCTTCTGCCCAATCAAAGCCGGGCTTAAATCCCAAAGAGGGAAACTTCTCTAAAATAGCCGTGTGGAAGGTGCGATAATTGTATGAGTCATTAAGCAACTTATAATCGGTTAATGCTGCAAAGAGATATGCAAGTATGGAATCTGTATCATTTATTTCCTTCCATTCGGTAAGTAGCACTTGTATCTCTTTGGTAAGACGCTCGGCATGAGGCTGAACAAGCATCTCCTCAAGCAGAACACAGACTTGCTTGCGCCCACGATGTCCTTTGGAATTTTTCAAGGTGGAATTGACAACCTCTTTTGCCTCACCCATTTTACCCATAGCTTTCCATGCGCTTTTAGTATAGGCGGCCTTGTCAAGACTTGTAAGCATCAACGACCTTACGAATTGTCCTCCAAAACCTTTCTGCCAGATGGAAGAGTTGTCGTCCATCATTGTCTTGGAAAGTAAATCCGCCATCTTTACAAATCCGTCATCAAATATCATCCAGTAGAACGCACTACACAAAAAGGGATTGTTGTGCAATAGTTTCTGTTTGGTTGCTTCTTGATTAAACGTGGAAGCGAACAGAGTTGTCAGTTTCTCATAGACTTGCTGGTTATTGCTTGCAAATTGAGCTTTATTATAGCTATCAGTTCCTGGACAAAGACTTTCCAACAATTCTGTAATACCCTTAATTCCATTGAACGAAACAATCTCTGTTAAATAAGAAATACCTTTGAGAATAAAAGTCATATCGCCTTCGTATGTCTTGGCAAAGAGGTTTATGAACTCTTGGTACTCTTCCGGATGGTCATAGTGCCAACGGCGTAAACTCAATAAATTCAAATCCTTGTTGACTGCTTGGGTTTCGCGCCTTTTGTCCTCCAAATAGGCTTGGATGCCATCTTTGATGTATTTTGCATCTTCTGATTGCTCAAATTTGGTCATTGCATATTCTATTTCATTAAGCCCATTGTCCAGTTCCAAATAGCAATACAAACAGCAGGCAGACACATTCCCTTCTTTTATGGCATTGGAGAATTTGTCAACCATCTCATCGGCAGTAATCCCTTCTTCTGTGGTCATTATCTCCAAGATTATGCTTTGTAGTGTGCTTGTCTCATCGTCTATCTGTTTATTACTGTGGTTATCACACAACAGATTCTTTAAGATTGATTGAATCTTACTCTTAAAGTCTGTATAGATTTCTCGATTCGCTTCAAGCCATTCCTGCATTTTCGATTGACCGGGATAGTCATCATGGTGAAGTTCCTTCATCATATCATCGTCCATATAGACAGTTTCGCTAAATGGTTAATCTTTGAGACATGCCAAGGGTATCACTTTAACTCCATCGGGACGAGAGTATGCCATTGTTCCGCCCGTCATCACAATAAGCAAGTCCGGCTCCCGAATAGGCATCTGCCTTTCCGTTTTATTGTGTTCCTGTATGAGCCTTTTGATTTCAAGCAAATGTTTGGCACCGTCATCAATTTCACTACTACCGAGCTTGCATTCTATCAGAGCGTAACGTCCATCTTCCAAGTGAAGCACCAAATCGGCTTCCAAACCATATCTATCCCTATAATAGGAAATGTGGCTATTGAAATCAGCTGTGTAAGCCTTCAAATCCCTTATACACATTTGTTCAAAGATGAAACCAAAGGTCTTGAGCTGAGTCTCTAATGCTTCTGCATTGACATTCATAGCAGCAACAGCAATGGAGGGGTCAACGAAGCAACGCTTGGGCGAGCTACGGATGGCTGTCTTACTACGGATAGCGGGGCACCACGCATCAATATCTTGGATAACGAACAATTTTTCCAAGGCTGCGACATAATCATCAAAGGTATTCATGGACAAACTGATGTCTTCTGACGCAGTGACATCTGCAAGGATATTGCTTTTCTTGGCCAGTGTACTGATATTTCTGGCATACGACTTCATGATTTGTCGAGCAATTTTCGGATTTCGCTGTTTGTTATCTACGGCCGAAATATCATTTTCGCAAACACTATTTACATAATCCTTAGCGATGAACATACTTGCTTTTGGTGGCATCTGCAATGTGGCCGGCCAACCTCCTCGACATGCCGCCAGAATCAATTCGGGAATATCTAATTTGCTTGATGCACCATCAATATCGTAATCAGGGTTGTTGAAAAGTTCCTGAACAGAGACTTCTCCTGAAGATTCCAAAGATTCCCATAAACTCATCGGGTAAATCTTCATTCGTGTAATGCGCCCTGTACCAGTATGCCGAATCTTTGTTTTATCCACTGTGTTGCTTCCCGTCAGGATAAATTGTCCTGGCTTACCTCCTGCATTATCGACAGCTGTACGTACAGCATCCCAAATCATCGGAGCATCTTGCCATTCGTCTATCAACCTCGGTTGTTCTCCTTTTAATAATAAAGATGGCTTAGTGGCTGCTGTGGCAAGATACTCTTCAGCTTTATCTGGGTCTTGTAACTTGATTACGCTCTTGGCTTGTTGTTCCGCCGTAGTTGTTTTTCCAGTCCATTTTGGACCTTCAATTAGTACAGCTCCAAATGTTTCCAAGCGTTCTTGAAGCATTTTATCAGCAACTCTTGATAAATATTTCATGACGATTATTTTATTTTTAGTGCAAAGGTACTGTTTTTATTTGAACTGCGGCTGTTACTTGGTATTTTTGTGGTATTTTACTTGGTATTTTTGTGGCTATTCGTTCCGCCTTTTTGCGGCATTTTGCTTGGCATTCTTGCGGTAAGGGTTGCATCAGTTAGCCAAACCTGCCATTAATTCCATCCGCTCCTTTTCGCTCAAGCCTTTCAGCATATCAAGCAGGGCTTTCTTATCAACGGCTGTAGTCTCTTCCTTAGGTTTCTCGTTGAGAAGATAATAATTGTACTCCAGCATTTTTGCAAGAGTGTAGGCTCCGATGTAATTTGAAGTTATGTCTCCGCCGCCGCTATGTCCCATGCTGTCGCTTATATATTTGTAAGGCACGACTCCCGAATTATTAAGATTGGTGGCAAAACTGTGCCTTGCCCATGTTGGCGAGGGTATTTGTTCCATTCCCAACAGTTTGGCAACCTTAGCCATGTGCTCACGTATGTATCTGTTATAACGTTGGATAACCCATATTTCTTGTTCAGGTGTAATAAGTTCACTCATTATGGGGAATACCCTTCGCCCAAGTTTAGGAGCATTGCCATACCTGTTAAGTATCTCTTGAATTTCAGGAGTAATAGGAAATATCACTTCGCTGGCACTCTCGTTCCTATCACGGGTCTTGTGCCGGAGAAATCGTAATTGTTTGCCATGAGTGGCAAAATATAATTCATCGTATGTCAGGCGGAGAGTGTCGGCAAGGTTTTGCCCGTCGCCTAAATACATAAAGAGAAACAATCCGAGGTCACGGAATATGGCATGTTTCTCTCGTCCAAGAAACAACTCGTTTCCGTCCTTATCTTTTGCCTCATCAGCTTTCCAAAAGTCATAAAGTTTGCGCATGGTAGCCACATCAAGAAACTCATGCTTACGACTTTGTGCCTTGTTGTAACCTGTATCTTTGAACATTTCCTTGGTATCTCCTTTCATCAAACCGTTTGCGATACAAATATTGATAATGGTTCTTAGGCTACGGAGTGCGATGGCGATAGTTGTAATACTCAAATCGTTTTTCTTCATGACTTTTACCCACTTTAAGATAAGGTCACGGTTTATATCGGAAAACGATATATCCGTTCCTAAATCTTTGATAAAGCGGTTACGTACATCCTTGCTACAACGAGCTGAACCTACCTTACCTTCATTGGTCTTAGATTGGATATAGGAATCCCACACAGTAAAGATTGTGCTGCCGTCGTCTTTCCTGCCTTGAAATCTGTCTTGCAGCTTA
>ULWO01012829.1_pt1 | contig 10517 bp, 12 predicted proteins | sample 1960421 | NCBI WGS metagenome assembly ULWO01 (sample SAMEA4835814, study PRJEB28245) | human gut metagenome | biome: gut microbiome; material: fecal sample | place: Denmark | collected 2008 | reverse complement strand
CAGAAATTGTGCCAATTACAATAATTGGGGTGACTTTACCGATGGTGGTCTCGAATCGGTTGTATTTGAGGACGGAGTGGATTTCTATACTAACGGTGTTTACTGCTTTTACAATCATGTTTTCTGGGGTTGCGCAAACCTCAGCTCGGTGAAACTGCCAAATGGCACTCCCGGTCGCTTTATTATCCCTATGGGTACATTCGGCTATTGCGGAAACCTCAAGTCGATTGAGTTGCCTACTAATACCGGCAAAATCGAAGCGATGGCATTCTATCGTACCGGACTCGAGAGTCTTGACCTTACCAAAATAGAATGGAAGGAGCCGTTCTATTTGCAAGGGTATTACACATTTGCTGCTTGCAAAAATCTAAAAACCGTAACAGCAAAAGGCAAAGTGCGGTTCGACGGACTTTATACATTCGAAGAGTGCACTGCTCTTGAAACCGTTACTTTTACCGGCTCCGGCGAGGACTATACAGTAATGAACCCTGATATCTTTAAACGTTGCTCCAACTTAAAATATGTAAAGTTCTATCGCCTAAAGGGCAATGGTCAGGACAACGATATGGACAGTGTCTTCACAGATTGCCCAAGACTCGAAAGCGTTACTTCTGAATGTCCCCCTGAGATATCAAAAATCGGCTACTCCTGCTTCGATGGTTGCACAAGCCTGAAAACACTATCTCTCCCGCAGACGGAGTTTTTGATTAACGAGACCGCTTTCCGAGGATGTAAAGCCTTGGAGGAGTTTGATTTCACGAATGTCACATCTATTGGCAAAGGAAGTTTCAAAGGTTGCACATCATTGGCTTCTACACCCAACATATCTGCTGTTACCACAATTGGTGAAGGTTCATTTGAAGGCTGTACAGGTTTGACAAGTTTGGATTTCAAGAATCTCACATCAATTGGCACCAAAGCGTTCACCGACTGTAGCGCATTGAAATCAATCAATTTCATTTCTTCATCGGAAACTCCAATCACAGTCTCAATAGGCTCCCAGGCGTTCACTGGCTGTAGCGTATTGGAAACAATCAGTTTCAAAACTTCATCGTATAATCCTCCCACAGTGGCAAACGAGGATGCCTTCGATGCATCGCACTATGCCACCACCGTGATTGATGTGCCCGATGAGAAATTTCAAGATTTTGTGGTTAACCAAATTTGGAGCAAGTTCCGCAACCTCAAGCACCCGGCTATGTTCGTCTATAAATATGACGAAGCGACCGGCACCGACTCTGTCCGCAAAGGTAAATATGCTCTTGAGAGCGACTTCACAGGTAAAGTTGAAATTCCCGCAACATACAATTCAGCCGATGTGGTAGCTATTGAAGCCGAAGGATTCCAGTACCTGCCATTTCTCTCCGGTGTTATTCTCCACGACAAGTTGACCTCCATTGGCGCTGAAGCGTTTTACGGATGCAATAATATCATAACCGTAGTCAACAAGAGAGCTACTCCTATAGAGTGCGACGAATATTTATTTCACACTCCGACTTATACTGACGCCACCCTCTATGTGCCGTTTGGAAGCCTCGATGCTTATAAAAACACTCTACCATGGAGCAAATTCACCACTATCAAGCAAGGCTTCGGCAATAGAATTTTCGCTGCTCCGAAGGCTTCTAACGAGTCGGGCGTGTTTAATCAGTCTTTCGAGTTGACACTCACCAATCCTAACGTGATAGGTAAGATTTACTATTACATCGTTCCTCAAAGCAATGTTAGAGTTGCCACAGAAAACAAAGTACACGACGTCAATGTCTACACTGGCCCAATAAAAATATCTTCTTCTTGCACAGTTGTGGCATATGTCAGCGATGGCACAAATGACTGCGAACCGATTTCACTTGAATTTACACGCCAATATGTGGGCACCGAGAACGGTCTTGACAAGGTGCTGAGTGCAAATGACAATGAAGAATATATAATCAACACCGCTCTGTATGGTCATTATCACGACGGCACATATCTCTATGCCTCTACTAAGGGCAACAGCGGCTCTTCGAAGAACACTTTCAATGAGGATAAGAAATCTGAAGAGTTGAGCGACAAAGAGGCTGACTTCAATCAGGAAGACTGGGTAGCTATCTCAGGCTTGTCATCCGACTATGTTGGACAAGAAATCAAAAGTGGCAACTTGGCTACAGTGCTTTCTAACACCGATTATCCTGTTATCTCATTCAACGAAGATGTATCATCCGCCGAAGGCAAGATGGACATCAACACATTCCGCGTGGAAAACTTCAATATCCATGCCGAAAATGCTGCTGTGAGCCACATTTGGCTTGTGGCTCCGCAGCCGGGCGAGTATTGCTCAGTTAAGGGCTATGTGAAAGCTGGGAATATCCACAAGGCGGAAGAATATTTCTTATTACAGTCGGCTGAGAGCGCAACAAGCGAAAATGAGACAGTAGTCGGGCCGCTCACCATGAATGTATATTACGACCCTGCATCCATCACATTGGATGGTGATGGTTGGTATTCTTTCACCGGAATCGTGTCGAAAGCCGGCGATGCTTTGAAATTCACGGCCTTGAAAGCCTCCAACAAGCCTATATACTCAGCGATTGAGGATATAGATGCCGGCACCGCACGCATATTTGCCGCAAACGGCAACATCAACGTAGCTGCCGACAAGCAAACCACAATCGTAGTTTACTCGGCAAGCGGTCAACTCATAACCGCCATAGAAGCATCAAGCGCGACAATCGCCGTATCTCCGGGCTTCTACATCGTGAAGGTTGGCAACCAAGTAACAAAACTCTCAGTTAGATAACTTCCGGAAGAATAACATTCTTCACTCACCATAGGGGCTGCCCTCCGGCAGTCCCTTTTTTAATTATTGGTGTCCGCTAAAACTTTCAAGCCCTATTTGGCTTTTTATTTTCCTCGGACAGCCGATACAAATACAGAAACAGGGGGCTTGTCAATGCATAAAATCACTCAAAATAGCCGAGTAAACACATTTACCGGACACCAATAATTGGAAGCTGAAATTTCCAGCCGGGAAACCAAGAGAGATTCAACGTTTCACTGAAAGTGAGATGTTGCGTATTGCTAAAGCCGTGACAGAAGAGATTGAGGGTGGCACTTATTCAGGGTTGCCTGTTCTGATGGCTCTACTGACCGGGATGCGTATGGGCGAAATACTCGCTTTGAGGTGGGGTGATGTAGATTTCGTTCACAACATCATCAAAGTGCAGCGTAATGTAGTGAAGAGTTACGACCCCGAGGCTAAGACTGAAAGGATGATGATCGGCACACCAAAGACTTCACATGGTTATCGTGAAATTCCTTTACTTCCCACACTCCGGAAAGCGTTCCGCGCCGTAGGTGGACCCAAGCCGGAGCCGGGGAACTACATTGTTGGGAACTCCGACAAACCTAAATTCCACAACTGTGTTCGTGACACCTATTCCCGGCTGCTGAAACGTAACAAACTTCCGACGGTCAACTTTCATGGATTGCGCCATACGTTTGCCACTCTGCTTGTGGAAAGTGGCGGCGATATAAAGACGATCTCCGTCATGCTCGGGCACTCGACTGTCGCCCTTACTCTCAATCTTTATGTCCATCCTTCGCTTGAATCCAAGCGCAAAGTGGTTAACAAGGCGTTTCGTAAATTACGTAAACTTAGCCTGGACGCTGGAAAAGGCGCATCCGTAAACAACGAAAATGGTAATAATTAACGGCTATCGGTTCTATGATGAGCCTCGGAGTTGTGGGAGTTGCCCCTGTATGTACAAGGGGGCAACCCACATCCACCCCGGAGTCAAACGCGGCCACTGCATCCTATGGAATGAATGGCATCTGAGGTATTGCAATATACCGGCGCGGTGCTATAAGTTATTCAAGAAGGCTATGACCTATCCCGACGGGACCAAATTGGTCATAGTAGCAAATTAATCATAACCCAATTATGGCAAGACCAAACAGTAACGGTATAGTGGCACTCCACGATGACAAAGAAAGTGACAGCGGGTTCTTCTGCATGAAACTCGTTGGCTATCTCAACGAAGAGGCTGAGATGGGCACAGAGTTCTATGATGTTCTATGGCATGAGCGTTTCGCCCAGGCAAAGGCCGGAGAATGTGCCTATCGGGATAGATGCCCCATTTACGCAAAATCAAAACCTCCATTCTAACAACGGCCAAGTTCATAAATCATCACATCACATCATCACAATATGAACGCAACTGAATTGAATGTCGCTGAGGACTGCCTATACCCCAGCGATAACAAGTATGACATTCCGTGTTTGCGGAGTGATAGGCAGGGAGGACATTTGTTGCTCCCATTTGCGCCTTATGGCGCCGGAAGAAAAACGAAATCAGCGCAAACAATCCATTTTTATGTGGATGATTATCGTTTTGCAAGTGTATGGAAAAATCCTGCAAAAGTGTTGAACACTTGTGCCCGGGCCTTGATAGAGCCAAATTTCTCTCTCTTTGACACTACACCGTTTGCCCAGGGTCTCGACCTCATCTACAAAAAGAGATGGCTTGCTCGGTATTTCCAAGAGTGCGGGCTGAATGTCTATGCCGACCTGAATGTGAGCAGTAAATTCTATGAAGTCAACCGCCTCGGCATCCCTGCCGGTTATAACGCCTTTGCCACACGCGGTACACGTGGACACCTCGCCGAGTTAGAAACAGAACTGATGATCGCACGCGAAATCTCCGGCGAGGCCATTCCTAATCTCATCGTGTATGGTGGCGGTCAAGAGATACACGACTTCTGCAACCAGAACTCTCTCGTATATATCCATGACTTTATGACGGAGAAAGGAGGTGAGAATGGTTAAGCTGTCCGGTGGCTCTCGCACACTGACTGGTGGTAGCCGCGAATATTGGCGTCGGGAGGTGGAATTTAATCAACTCAGGTACTCCGGCCAATATTCAGAAGGCTATTTCAGCAAAAAAGGTGGCGGGTATGTACTTGTAGAGCGAAGCACAATGCCACATAGTCAAGACGAAATAGAAGCTGCCCGATTCATGGCAGATAAGGGTTATATTGTAACTCTGACAGATGAATCGAACCAAGGGAAAGGCTCAAAGGTAAAGACTCCTGACGGTAAAATATTCGATGCTACATTTGAGCAGCGCACACCCGACGGAACACAAAACACTCCTGAGAATATCCGTAGCGCCTTAAGACATGGCCGAGACAAACAATCCGACATGGTTGTAATTTATCAGAAGCACGGAAAACATTCGCGTGCGGCTGTCGAAGAAGGGATAAGAATGTATGAGGCTCAGTCCAGGCATCGGTTCAGTCAGATTATGATTGTAACCCGTGACGGCCGAATACATCGCCACAAGCATAACGATTAAAAAAGGGAGGCCGAAACCTCCCTTGTGTTGGGTCACAGACATACCAACATTCCCCGGACCTGCAATGGCTTTCCCATGCCTAAAGTATTCTCAAAAGAGAAGATTCCTCCATGAGCGGCGGTCTGCTCCGGTCTCATATTTCCGAGTTAATTACAAAGATACAACAATTATTTCACATAAAAGGTATGAAACTATACATATCAATACCAATCAGCGGCAGGCCGCTCCATGAGGCCAAGTATCATGCCGAGTGCATTAAGGCCGCACTCACGCCACATGGACACGAGTGTATCATACCCTTTGACGTCTGCTCGGAGCCGGGCAAGACCTACGGCTACTACATGGGCCGCGACATTGAGGCCATTCTGGACAACAACATTGATGGCGTTGTGTTCGGCCACGGCTTCCACGACTCCAACGGCTGTATGCTGGAGCACGCCGCCGCACAAATCTACACCAAGAGCATAATCTATGAGTCGTGCTTCTATATGATGGATCTCGATACTCTAACAATTAAACCAATATAGCACATGAAAGTGATTGTAACCGGCGGTGAGGGCTTTATCGGCAAGGCTCTCACCGCTGCTCTTAAAAAGCGAGGCGTGGAAGTGGCCGTCATAGACCGCCGCGCCGGAATTGAAGTTGCCGACTTCTTCAGAACTGCCAACCTCTCGGACATCGACTGTGTGTATCATCTGGCCGCTCAGACCTCAGTGTTCAACACCGACAACGATGCCGTCAAGGCCGACAACATTGATGCGTTCATGGTGGTGTGCGATGCCTGCCGCCGCTATAACGTGCGCCTGGTGTATGCGTCATCCTCCACGGCGAACGGATGCAACACCACATCTCTCTACGGCATCAGTAAGCGGTTTGACGAACAGTACGCCGCCTGCTACCATCCCGGAGCCACGGGAGTGCGTCTGCACAACATCTACGGGCCTGACCCTCGTCAGGGTACTCTTCTTTGGCATATTCTCAACGACAATCCTGTCAAGCTCGTAAATGCCGGACGCAACGTGCGCCACTTCACATTCATCTCCGATGCCGTTGAGGGCTTCATCTATGCCTACGGAAGCGGAGAGAAGCTACTGAACGTGGCCAACCCCGAAGAGACCTCTGTCTATGATTTCGCATTAGAGGTTGAGAAATACAAACCTCTTGAAATCGTGATAGATAGGCACAAGCGTGATTTTGACCGCAAAGAGCAGACGGTCGATGAGAGCATTCCTACTGTACCTTTGCAATATGTGTCGGTAGCCGAGGGCATCCGGCGCTGTCTTGAGCATGAGACGGAGAAGTAAGATTATACGAATGGATGATTGGGACGCTGTCGCCAAGGGTCCGAAACTCCTAAGCGACAACGTCCCTCGTTGCGACCTTACTCCAAGAGAGGCATTGCACCGCATCGGTTCGCTCTACTACATCTCGCAGTTCAAGCGGAGCAAGGAGGGTCTGACGTTCCGGGAGATTAAATCCTCGGCCGATCATGCCGCGATGTTCGCCGATGTTGCGTGCAAATTCATTTCAACATTCGTTGGCAATACGGCAGACTGGTGCATCAGCACCACTCCGAGGCGCAGGCACGCCGATGGCTTCCATTTCGCCACCGAGGTATGCCGCATAATCTCGGACTCTCTCGGCCTTCCGTTCTACGATGATGCGTTGCAGTGCATCAACCATGACCGACTGCATCCTGATTTCATGTTGTTGAGGCCCATCGCCGAGCGGCGGGTGATAGTCTATGATGACATCATCACCACTGGCTCCACGATGATCGCGACGAACGCGCAGCTCGGAGACCGCGACATGGTTCTCAACCTCATAGACATCAGTAACCGATAAATCCATTCTCCCGGAGATGATTTTGAGACAATCCCCACCTCATCTGAGCGCAAAAACGGCTCATATCGCCATAAAAAGCGGCAAAGCGGGTAGAATTTTACGCATTTGCCAAAATTTTTTAGGGAGCGGGAGAAATCCAAATGATAGCGTATACCTCAAACGTATATGCCTATCACCTGAATCTATTATTTCGACAACATCACTACTGTCCATTGATTTTTATATTCGATTTTGCGCCGGAAGGCATAGAAATTTGTTTGTCCATTGTTCAACCGTCAATTTTGGTCTTAAGTCATGGGCAGGAGGAAAATCCGGAGGATAATGTTCTACCGGCACAATCGGTCTGAGAGAATTTGTTTGTCCAAATTACAGCACGCAAAACCATCCTCCGGAATATCCGTCTTCCATGGGAAAGATCGGGATTCCGGAGGATAGTCTGAGTTGATGATTTGTCGACTTTAGCTGATGTTGACGATATAGGAGTCCTGAAGCACTGCTTCCATCGATTTGCAGTCAATCTTCACGACGTCCCACACCCTTTGGTCGCAGGAAACGTTGTAGAGGATTCCCCCGTCTTCGTTTCTGCGCTTTTTAGAGCCGCTTCGAGATAGACAAGGGAGATGTGCTGAAAAGGCACATCTCCCTGAAAGTCGTGTAAGAATGGATCAGATGCAACTCGGAAGGTGGCGCCACCGCCGGGGGTGGGCTCATTCCTGTTCCGGGAATGCAGGTCGGTCGATCGGCTTTAGATCTCTTCGAAGTGCGAGCGGTCAACGCCGCAGATCGGACAAACGTAGTCGGCCGGCAGATCGCCGTCGGTTTCCACAATGTAACCGCAAACGTCGCATCTGAACCGGCGTGACTTCTTCGGAGCTTCGGCTTCGGGCTTTGGCTCGGGTTCGGCGCGGAAGGTGGGTGCGTTTTTGGGAGCTTTCCCCTTAATCACGCGATGATAATAGGCGTAAGTCATGGGCGTGCCCTCGCCGGGATAGGAGGTCACGAGCTTGCCGATGACAATCACGTGGGTGCCGCAGTCGACGAAGTTGATGGCGTCCAGGATGAGGCGTCCGCAGAATTTCCCTTTCACGGCCGGAGTGCCATCGAGGTCTTCACATCCGAAATCGGCATATTTGTCGGCGTCGCGCGACGACCGGAAGCCGAACGAGCTGATTACAAACGGATCGGTATCCTCAGCGATGATCGACAGGCTGAAGCGCGGATTGCGCTTGATGCAGTCGAGCGTGAAATTCTTTTTGTTGAGGCAGATAGCCAGGGTGGGATTCTCGCTCGTCACCTGGAAGCAGGTGTTGATGACACACCCTGCGGGCTTGCCGTCGGAATAGCATCCAACCACATAGAGCCCGTAGGTGATGTCATAGAGTGCGTTGCTGCTCATCTTCTTTCGAAATTAGTAGTTCTGGGCTTTGATTTCGAAGAAGCTTTCGGGATGGGCGCAAACCGGGCAAACCTTCGGCGCTTTCTTGCCTACGACGATGTGACCGCAGTTGCGGCATACCCAGATGGTGTCGCCCTCGCGCGAGAATACGATTCCCTCCTCGATGTTCTTGAGCAGGCGCAGATAGCGCTCCTCGTGGTGGCGCTCGATGGCACCAACGGCGCGGAATTTGAAGGCGATTTCGGGGAATCCCTCTTCTTCGGCTTCTTTTGCCATGCGGTCATACATGTTGGTCCACTCGTAGTTTTCGCCCTCGGCGGCATCGCGGAGGTTGGTCATGGTGTCGGCAATCTCGCCGCCGTGCAGAAGCTTGAACCACAGTTTGGCATGCTCTTTCTCGTTGTGGGCAGTCTCTTCGAAGAGGGCTGCAATCTGCTCGTAGCCGTCTTTCTTGGCCTTCGATGCATAATAGCTGTATTTGTTGCGAGCCTGCGATTCGCCTGCAAACGCTTCCTGAAGGTTGCGTTCAGTCTTTGTTCCTTTTAAATCTTTCATGTTTTTTTGAGGTATTTTTTTATGTTATTATTTGGTTGTCGATTGGTTGTAAATCAGTTTTATGCAATCCGGACACAGCCCGCGGAAGGTCACATCCACCGAATCGATGTCAAATCGGGGCGACATCCACTCGGCCAGGTTGCCGGGCATGGGCATGTCGTAGATTCGCGAGCATCGCCGGCAAATGAAATGGCTGTGAGCAGGCTGCTGGGCCATGTCGTAACGTGAACATCCCGATTCAATCTCCAATTCGCGCAGCAATCCTTTCTCTGTCAGCGTTTTCAGGGAATTGTAGACCGTTGTGCGCGATAGCGACAGATAGAGCTTCGAGAGATTCGAATAGATATCCTCTGCCGACGGATGGCGGTGGCTGTTGGCCACAATACCGAGCACCCCAATCCGCTGAGCCGAAGGACGTATCCCCTTCGTCTGAAGCATTTCGGTGAGTTTCGCTATCGAATATTCTGTGGTCATCTTTACCTCATTTTGTTATGATTACAAAAATAGCAACAATTACAATCCCCGCCAAATTTATTTCAAAAAATCTTCTAAAAATTTTTATACTGTCCGCCAAACCGTAAAGTAGAGAGTCCGACTTCATGAAAGGCAGAAGTTGGACTCTCTACTTTACGGTTTGGCGGACAGTAATAATAACAAATCTCTTATGACCCTTCTATCAAGGACAAGTATCTGAAAAAACTACTGGACAACGGATATTTAGGATATTCATGAGAAGGAGATAAATATTGGTACACACAGGAGGATGTAAACCTCTTTCTACGGAGATTCCATTATGAGCCGGATTTACCTTTCTTTATGTTCAGAGCGTCTATGATCTTTGGATAACATGATTATATTGCCACGGACTTATGCAACTGTGCCTATGCAGCTCATAGCCAATAATTGCAGTTTCATGTTGCCTGTTCAGTGATGATTGGTTTCGATGCGATGTTTTCAAGTAAAAAAAAGAGATGCATCGAATGATACATCTCTTTGCTTTTGTCGGGGTGACTAGACTCGAACTAGCGACCTCACGCCCCCCAGACGCGTACTCTAACCAACTGAGCTACACCCCGATTCGTAGCAATCAAGCTGCTGTGTTGCCCGGCGCCCCTCGAGGCTGCCGACGCCTTGCGGCGCTGAGGCAATTGGCTTGATTTCCAAAAGCGTTGCAAAGGTAGGCACTTTTTTTGAATAGTGCAAACTTTTGCGCGATTTTTTTCGCGGAAAATGATTTTTTGAAGATTATTTAAAAAATTGTGAAATTTTATTGTCTTTAATTGTTGGTGGTTTTAAAACAATATGCTGCATTTGCAGCGAAATTCATTGACAAGTGGTATGAATATAAACATAAACAGTAGCAAAATGATAATAGCGGCGTAAAG
>ULWO01013191.1_pt1 | contig 10539 bp, 7 predicted proteins | sample 1960421 | NCBI WGS metagenome assembly ULWO01 (sample SAMEA4835814, study PRJEB28245) | human gut metagenome | biome: gut microbiome; material: fecal sample | place: Denmark | collected 2008 | reverse complement strand
GGTGGAGAACCAATGATGCAGGCAGAGATTCTATATGATTTGTGCAACAGACTTCAGAAAGAGCATATTTCAGTTGCTTTTGAAACAGCACTTGCTTTTCCTTGGAAAGTGATACACAGAATGACAGAATGTGCAGATCTGTTTCTTGTAGATTTTAAGATGTTTGACAATGAAAAACATAAAGAATATACAGGAACAGAAAATACCCTGATCAAAGAGAATCTGAAAAAACTGGTGAATTACAGACCGATCATGATCAGGCTTCCAATTATAAAAGGAATCAATGATGAGATAGAAAATGCTGTTGCAACAGCAGATTTTTTTGCAGCTCTTGGAAGAAACATCAAGAGTGTGGAATTTTTGCCGTATCATGATTTTGGAGTTGAAAAAGCAAAACATGTCGGAGTGAATCAGCAGATGTTTGAAGCACCTGATGAAAAACAGCTGGAGCTGTTGAAAGAAGTTTACAGAAGTAAAAAGATTGACGTAGTGGAATAAAGAAGATTGCTAACAGAAAGGAACAGAGACAGAAATGAAAAAGCATTTTCTGAAAAAGCACGAAGAAAACTGGTTGCGCATTCCTTATGAAGAGAATGCAGATCCATGTATTATAACTATTTCAGACAGTACTGGAAAAAAAGAAACTATTCAGATGAAAGTATCTAAGACAAGAGTGGACTATTGGATGGCATATCCCCTGAAAGATTTTTTCGGGGACGATATTCAGGCAGAAGGTCCGGCGAGCAGATGGATCAATGCAATAGAACTTTCTGATGATCCGGAAAAACAGAGAAGAAGAGAACTGTCTAAGTCTGTCATTCATTATATGCCGCCAACCGGATGTATCCGGGAACTGAACAGTGTAAAAAAAGCAGGAGAACAGTGGGTTTTAGATTGTGTAACCGATCCATGTTCACTGACAGGAAATGAAGAAAATCAAACAGCTATGAGACTTGTAAGCAAGGATCTGCTGCACTGGAAATCCGAGGAGAATGAGTTAGAAGAAATTGAAATCAACTGCCGGAAATCAGATAAATGGATTGGAGATGTCGAAAAACAAATAGAATTTGAAGAAGATGGAAAAATCTGGATTCTAGGTCAGACTGCGAAAAAAACGTGTGAAGGTGTTGCATCATCTAATGCAATCAGTATTCCATCCGTTTTTTCAGGAGAACAGATAAAGCCAGCTGCACAGATGGATAATCTGCGAGTGTGGGTTAGACAGTGGCATAATGAGCATATTGATAAAAAGTTTGAATTTCTCATGAGATTTCGTCAGGGACCAGACGTATGGCCGGAAGTCCGACTTCTGGCACCTGAAAATATTTTATCTGATATTCAGACAAAGGCCTGTGAGGTAGAACTGGAGATGTTTGTCGGACAGGAACCGGAAATTGAGTTTGAGCTGTGTGGAGTGAAGTGGGTCTGGAAGGCATTAGATCAGACACTGAACTGTCAGGGATATAAAATGAAAATTCCAACGGAAAAAGGAAGACTGTATCTGCATTTCTACAGGGACATGGCAATTCAGGAATTATATGCAGACAGAAAGAATGCAATGCTCATAGTACAGGATAATGGACCGAAAAAAGAAGATTATAAGATTCGAAGTGAGCAGGTGGAAAATATCAATAATCCATCATTTTATCTGCAATATAATGCGGACCCGTATTTTGAAATCCATACGAATGGAAAAACAGCCTCTGTCATTTGTCTGAATATATGGGGTTTAAGATCTACGAGATATGAAGAAGAAAACAGAAGGCTGATCGAACAGGAAGAAAAAGGACAGCCGTTGTTTAAATCTGAATCTTACACAATATATGAGAAATGTGTAGAAGATCGTATTTATGGAGAACCTGCAGCATGGGCACTGCGTGGTGGAAAAATAGTTTTATCACCTGTACGCGCGGTGGAAGAATTCTGCTGGAGAGATACTCCGTGGGGAGACATGACAAGAATCCAGAACCGAACCGAGCGTTGGGACGCACCGGAAGATTCAGCCTACCCGAAATTACATACAGAGCATAACGTCATAAATGCAGCATTTTCGCTTGCAACAGATATTATGTGTCAGAACAGAAATAAAAAGTATGCCTTGCCAGGACAAGAAGGTCTGATGAATGCGGCTGTTTTTCAAAGAGAAGGAGAAGGTTTTGGAAGTTGGGTAAGAGATACCTGCCATGCAGCATTTCGATGTCAGAATCTACTTGCACCGGATGAAGCCAGGGAGTCGTTATCCTATATTTCTGAACATGGATTTAATAATGGTGTTGACTGTGCTGCCATGCCGGCGATTGCAGCATGGGATCATTATATAACAACTGGAGATATCCAGCTTTTGTATGAAATGTTACCTGGAATTATAAAATATGCAGAAGAAGCGGATGCACGTTATGATGAAGAAATGCAGCTGGTTCATGCAACCATGTGTCTTGCGCAGGATGCTTTTGAAGAACCGGAGAATGGCGGATACTGTCTTGGAACAGAAATTGCATTTGCCCTGATGTATCAGGATGTCGCCAGAATATGTGAGGTGACAGGATGCTATCCGGAGAGAATTAAGTTCTGGGAAAGTCGTTCGAAGGAAATGCTTGCATCCATAAAGGAAAAATACTGGAATGAAGAAAAAGAATGCTTTACAAGTGGACCAATAGGAAGTGAAGCATACGAAAAAGGCTGGTGGGAGACGACTGGGGCAGAAATGGTTTTGTGGCCACGATTTGGTATTGCAACTGAGAGACAGAGAAATCTGTTTTTGAAGACAATCGAAAGTAATCCAGAGGCATTTTCTGAGTTTGGAATTAACTGGTATCCGTTCCGCAAAGAAAAAAACCATTTCTGGAGAGCATGCTGGGTATCATGGACGCTTGGGTTATCAGAGGCAGCTGGTGAAAGTGGAAATAAAGAGTTTCTGAAAAAGCTTATTTATGCACAGGTGAGAAATGTGCTCCTGAATAAATCTTTTCATGAAGTAATGGATGTTGATACAGGAAGAGGGTGGAGATGGCCGCCCCTGCCATGGCATGCGGCAGGTTTTATTGGATTTATTGTTAATGGAATTTTTGGAATACGTTATAGTGAACAGGGAATTCAGATACATCCATGTATTTTGGATGAATTTGAGGGAGCAGTACTTGATTCTGTTCCATATCAGAATGCAAAATTTGTATTTGAGATACATGGGCATGGTGACAGCTATACAGTAAAAATGGATGGAAATCTGGTGGAAGGTTCCTTTGGCAAGGAAATGACAGGAGAGCATAAGGTGGATATATATGCTTATGAAACTGAATAAAATCGGTATGGTAAGAAATAACTGTGAGGATAGAACATGAGCATAAAGAAAGCAATTGCAGCCGGACATATCTGTTTGGATATTACACCGGCTTTTAAGAGCAAGGAAGAAAAAAACATCAAAGACCTTTTCAGACCGGGGCAACTAATCGCAATGGATGCGGCCAAAGTAAGTCTTGGCGGATCGGTATCCAACACAGGTGTTGGCATGAAACGTCTTGGCGCAGATGTAGAACTAATGGGAATGGTCGGAGATGATGCATTTGGTCAGATGGTTCTCAACGAACTGGAAAAATATGGTGCATCTCCGGAGAGCATGATTGTAAGAAAAGGAGTCGGAACTTCTTATTCTGTAATCCTTGCACCGGCAGGCATTGACAGGATCTTCCTTCACTGCTCAGGTGCTAATGATACATTTACTCTGGATGATATCGATCTGGAAAAGGTAAAAGGAGCAAATCTGTTCCATTTTGGCTATCCATCGCTGATGCGGAAGATGTATATTGATGGCGGCAAAGAACTGGTTCGTCTTTTAAAGGCTGTTCATGAACAGGGAGTTGCAATCTCTGTTGATATGGCAATGTTTGAAGAAAGTACAGAAGCAGGTACCCAGGATTGGAACGAAGTTCTGAAATCTGTGATTCCGTACATTGATTTCTTTGTGCCGAGTGTTGAAGAACTCTGCATTATGCTGGACCGTGACCGTTATCATGAATGGAACGAAAGGGCAAATGGTTCAGATGTAACGAACTTCCTTGATGTTGAAAAAGATATCAGGCCACTGGCAGATAAGCTTCTCTCCTATGGTGCAAAAGTTATCCTGATCAAATGTGGTACACCGGGCATCTATTTTCGCACAGCAGCCAAGGAACAGCTTCTGAAGATTGGTGGTGGAATCGGAGAAGAGATTGCGGAGACATGGGCAGTCAAAGAAGCTTTTGAGAAGAGTTATTTCGTAGAAAAAGACAAAGTCGCATCTGGAACAGGCGCCGGAGATACGACGATTGCTGCATTCTTAAGTGCTATCCTGGAAGGCAAAAGCTGGGAGGATGCTCTTCATCTTGCAACAGCGACCGGAGCGCTCTGTGTACAGACCTATGATGCGCTCAGTGGAATCATTCCACTTGATGAAGTACAGAAGAAGATTGCCGCAGGTTGGGAAAAAAGAAAGTAAGAGGTAGAAAAAATGTTAGTTAATATGAATGATGTGCTTTATCCGGCAAAAAAGGGAAAATATGCAGTAGGACTATTTAATGCGGTAAACCTGGAACTGGCGCGAGGAATCATTGCAGCAGCAGAAAATTCTCAGTCACCGGTTATCATGGGAACTGCGGAAGTACTTCTTCCATACGGACCACTGGAAGAGGTTTCCTATTATCTTATTCCTATGGCTAAGAAAGCAAATGTTCCGGTAGTTATTCATCTGGATCATGGCCTTAAGAAAGAAACATGCCTGAAAGCTCTGGAACTTGGATTCTCATCCATTATGTATGACTGCTCTACAGATTCTTATGAAGATAATGTAAGAAAAGTTAAAGAAATGGCAGACATCGCGCATTCTTATGGAGCAACCATCGAGGGCGAACTCGGACATGTAGGTGACAACCCGGATTCTGCAGAGGGAAGCGCCCATATCAATCCGGCTGATTTCTATACAGATCCGAGGATGGCAAAAGACTTTGTTGACAAAACAGGTGTGGATGCTCTTGCAATTGCAGTAGGAACTGCCCACGGGGCATATAAGTTGCCTCCAAAGCTTGATTTTGAGAGAATTAATACCATTGCTCATACAGTAGATGTACCGCTTGTTCTGCATGGCGGTTCCGGACTTACAGACAACGACTTCAAACGTGCGATTCAGGAAGGTATAAGCAAGATCAATATTTTTACGGATATCAATGTGGCAGCAGTAGAGGCTGAATTCCGCAAATTTGAAAGTATGAATAAAGGTATCATTGATTTGATTCCGGCGGCAGTTGAGGCTGTTAAACAGGAAACCATGAAGAAGATGATACTTTTCTCAAGCAATGGAAAAGGTGTATTAGACCAGCCATCCCAGGATGAACTTGTAAAAGCTGTTGTTCAGGGTGTTCTCAAAGAAATTGTTGGAAAATAGGGTATTATTGATCCGAGCAGAAACAGAATAAGAGGTTGACTAGAGCATTTTGAAGATTTTGTGTGCAAAAGTAGAGTTTGGCTTGCGAAATACATGAATAAATAGTTATAATATAAAGAAACAAGCGAATCTGTAAAATCGCGGAGGATTGAATGGCAAATATTAAAGATGTGGCCAAACTGGCTGGAGTTTCTGTAACAACTGTTTCAAGAGTATTGAATAATAAAGGGTATATATCACAGGATACATACGAAAGTGTATATAAAGCAATTGATCAGCTTGATTATGTCCCAAATCAGATTGCTAGAAACCTTTTTAGACAAAAATCTTATTATATTAGTCTGATCGTGCCTGACAGCTCGCATCCTTTTTGGGCGGAAATAACGAAATACATCGAAAAAAAACTTTATAAACATCATTATAAACTTTTTTTATGTAATACCGGAGATACGGAAGATAAAGAAAGAGATTATATAAAAATGATGAGAGAAAATATGGTAGATGGTATTATTCTTGGAACGCATATGTTAGCAGAGTCCGAATATCAGAATCTGGATCTTCCTATTGTGGCATTTGATTATCGAGTTGCGGAAGAGATTCCAACCATCTATTCTGACCATAATAAGGGTGGTTTGCTGGCTGCAAATGAAATTATAAAGAATGACTGCAAATGCGTTTTAAATGTAACGGCTGTTGTAACAGATAAATCTCCTTCTATTAATCGTCATAGGGTTTTTTCAGAAACATTGAAGAAAAATGGTGTAAAATGTATCGATTATATCTGGAATACAAAACAAAGAACAGAAGAATATCATCAGCAAATGAATAAACTTTTTGATGAATATCCGGAAATGGATGCAATGTTTTCGGAAGATTTGATCATTATGAATGCGTTAAAATGTGCAGGTGAGAGGGGAATGTGTATTCCTGATGAATTTAAAGCAGTAGGATATGATGGAACGCTGATTGCAAAGATAAGTTATCCGTCAATGACTTATGTTTCACAGCCAATAAAAGAATTGGCAGATACATTGGTAGATGTATTATTAAAGAAAATAAATGGTGCAAAATTACATGAAGATATTATTTTGAAGGATGTTTGTCTGGTGAAAGGGCAAACGACAGAATAGAATAAAAAAAATTACAGAGAAAGTTCCTATAGTGTTGAATGGCATTGTAGGAGCTTTCTCTGTAATTTTTTTAAGGTGTACGATCCAGATGAGGGAAAAAGGGCGTTGATTTTATAGAGAGAATATCCACACCTCCGTTTGCAGACTTGAATTTACCTTCATTTGATATTATAATCAAAGAGATTGAAACGAATCCTGAAAACAGCGGGAACATCTAATTTTAAGGAGGAATCTTATTATGAGTACCTGGAACAACCTGGATACTCTTGAATCTTTCAAAGAACTTTCAAATGTAAAGAAAGTAAACCTTGTAGAAGCTATGACCGGAGAAAATGGTGCAGAACGTGTTAAAAAATACAGCGTACCGATGGCTGCTGGTCTTGCATATAACTATGCTGCAAAACAGGTAGATGACGACGTACTTGAAGGTCTCAAAAAGCTTGCAAAAGAAGCACAGCTTACTGAAAAATACGCAGCTCTCTACAATGGCGAAATGATCAATACAGGTGAGAAACGTCTCGTTCTTTATCAGCTGACACGTGGCCAGCTTGGTGATACTGTTACAGCTGACGGCGTTGACAAACGTGCTTTCTATGTAGAACAGCAGCAGAAGATTGCTGACTTTGCCAATAAAGTACATGCAGGTGAGATTACAAACGCAGCAGGAGAAAAATTCACAACTGTTGTTCAGATCGGTATCGGCGGAAGTGACCTTGGTCCGCGTGCAATGTACCTTGCACTTGAGAACTGGGCAAAGAAAAATGACAAATTTAAAATGGAAGCCAGATTCATCAGCAATGTAGATCCTGATGATGCAGCAGCAGTCCTGAATTCTATTGATGTTGCACATTCCATTTTCGTACTGGTATCTAAATCAGGTACAACTCTTGAAACACTGACAAATGAATCCTTCGTAAAAGATGCTCTTAAAAATGCAGGACTGGATGCTTCCAAGCATATGATCGCTGTTACAAGTGAGACTTCTCCACTTGCTAAGAGTGATGATTATCTTGCAGCATTTTTCATGGATGATTATATCGGTGGACGTTATTCTTCCACATCTGCAGTTGGCGGTGCTGTATTATCTCTGGCATTCGGACCGGAAGTATTTGCAGAATTCCTTGAAGGTGCAGCAGAAGAAGATAAACTTGCTAAAAACGAAGATGTTATGCAGAACCCGGCTATGCTGGATGCGCTGATCGGCGTATATGAAAGAAACATCCTTGGATATCCAAGCACAGCAGTTCTTCCATATTCACAGGCACTCAGCCGCTTCCCTGCACATCTGCAGCAGCTTGATATGGAATCTAACGGAAAATCTGTAAACCGTTTCGGTGATCCTGTAAATTATGTAACAGGACCGGTAATCTTTGGAGAACCAGGAACAAACGGACAGCATTCCTTCTATCAGCTTCTTCATCAGGGAACTGATATCGTACCGCTTCAGTTCATCGGATACAGAAATAACCAGATGGGCACAGATGTAGTGATCCAGGACAGCACAAGCCAGCAGAAACTCTGCGCTAACGTTGCAGCTCAGATCGTTGCATTTGCATGTGGTAAATCTGATGAAAACAGCAATAAGAACTTTGAAGGTGGACGTCCGTCAAGCATCATCATTGGTGATCAGGTAAATCCTGCAAGCCTTGGTGCACTCCTTGCACACTTTGAAAACAAAGTAATGTTCCAGGGATTCCTGTGGAACCTGAACAGCTTTGACCAGGAAGGTGTTCAGCTTGGTAAAGTTCTTGCAAAACGTGTTCTTGCACATGAGACAGATGGAGCACTGAAAGTATTCAGCGATCTGCTGAATATCTGATTTGAAAGTTAGATCAATCATGAAATAATACAAGCCCTTCGCTTACAAATTGTAGGTGGAGGGCTTGTGTTTTACACGTGGAAAATCACCTTGTAACTTGCCATTATGGCAATACGATCAGTAGAGTATCTGCAGAGTCTTGTTCGGGAGCTTGTAAAGCTTCCGAACGAGACTGAGTGGGTAGAATTTAAATGTAACAATAAGCAACCTCAAATGATTGGTGAATATATTTCGGCATTAAGTAATTCAGCAGCACTATGCGAACGACCTAAAGCATATTTGGTTTGGGGTGTAGATGATGCAACGCATAAAATTGTTGGAACTGAATTTCAATATCGTAAAATGAAAAAGGGAAATGAGGAATTGGAAGCATGGCTTTCCAGAATGCTTTCACCAAGAATTAATTTCCGATTTTTTGAGGTCCCGATGGATGAAGGAATGGTTGTGCTGATGGAGATTCCTTGTGCAGAAAAACAGCCGGTACAGTTCGCTGGTGGGGAATTTATAAGAATTGGAACGAACAAAAAGAATTTAAAAGAGTATCCTGACAAAGAAAGAGAATTATGGAGAACATTCGATTCTACACCATATGAACTTCGAATTGCGATGGGAAATTTAGATGAAGATGAAATGGTGTTATTATTGGATTACTCAAAGTATTATGATAAACTGGAAATGCCAATTCCGAGAAATCGGGATAAAGTATTGGAAGATTTACAGCATGAAAAGTTCATAAAGAGAAATGATGCCGGTACATGGGATATCACGAATATGGGAGCATTGATGATCGCAAAGGATTTGAAGAAATTTGAATCTTTGCATAGAAGAACTGTGAGGGTGATATGGTATAAGGAGAATTCCAGACTGGATGCTATCAGAGAAAAAGAGTTCTGTGCGGGCTATGCATTTTCGCATGAAGAAATCGTGCAGTATATTATGACAATTATTCCGCAGGAAGAGGTTATTGTAGAAGCAACAAGGAAATCTGTTGTCAGTTTTCCGGAAATTGCTATCCGTGAGTTGTTGGCAAATGCTATGATACATCAGGATCTGCAGCAAAGAGGTACAAATCCGATGGTAGAAGTGTTTAAAAATCGAATTGAATTTTCAAATGCTGGTGCACCACTGGTAGCAATTGAAAGAATTGTAGATTCGGTGCCGGTGTCCAGAAATGAAAATATTGCCGGATTTATGCATAAATGTGGTATCTGTGAGGAACGTGGCAGTGGATATGATAAGATTGTTGAAGCAACCGGCAAAAATGAATTACTTGCACCGAGGATTGAAAATCAAAACAATCAATTTACAAAAGCAATATTGTTTGCGAAAGTACCGTTTGAATTAACCACGAAAGAAGATCGGATGCGTACTTGTTATATGCAGGCATGTCTGGCATATGTCAATTTTGAGGGGATTTCTAACTCAGATATTCGAAAAATATTTGGATTAGGAGAAAAAGAGAAAGCTAAAGCATCTCGACTTCTTACCAGTGCTGTTGACGGAGGCTATATTAAAGTAATGGATCCAGATACTGCACCAAGATATAAAAAGTATATTCCATATTGGGCATAATTTAAGTTTCGCTAAGTTTCACTTATATAGGCTGGATGAGGAAAATTCAATAGAGCAATATGAAAAAAGGCACTGAAAACCACTGAATTATTGGTTTTACAGTGCCTTCTCTTTGACTAACGAGAAAAAACATAATAAATTTAAGTTTTGCTAAGTTTCACTAAGTTCAGCATTAACAGATCGCCACTGCCTTTTCGGCTCAAATTTCCCACACCCATCACAGGTCTGCGGCCAGTTGATTTTCCATTCAAAATATTCATTTCTGGTAATTTCGCCAGATTTTAATTCTTTCTTTCTGAGAACCCATTCTTTCATAAAATCATTGAGAACTCCATAATTGAACCACATACCAACAGGTGGATGAGCAGGCCAGTTATCTGAATCATGGTAACGGACAGAGGTATCTTCGCTGGAATTGCATTTCTCTCCGGGATAAGTTTCTAACTGAAAGAGATTGATAGCTGCCGGATTAAATTCGTCAATCCAGAACAGGATTTCCATAAGTTCAGAAGCATCCATAGTAGTAGGCTCATGCAGTGCCAGTGGATTCACATCCAGAATTTTAGCCATTTCAGTTACCAGATCTTTGCGGGGAACCCGGTAAT
>ULWO01030802.1_pt1 | contig 10635 bp, 9 predicted proteins | sample 1960421 | NCBI WGS metagenome assembly ULWO01 (sample SAMEA4835814, study PRJEB28245) | human gut metagenome | biome: gut microbiome; material: fecal sample | place: Denmark | collected 2008 | reverse complement strand
GAACTTGAATTAATGTTAGCTTTCTCAGCCCTCAGAGAAGAACTTTTATTACCTTGTCATTATTTTGACGATGAGATATATAATCAGCTGATAGGAACTTGTAAAAATTCACCACAGTCAGATTTAAAATGTTTGTTACATAAGGAACAAGCTCTAACAAATCAAAAGTTTTCAGATACGAATGACCATATAAGTCCATTTATTCAGATTTGGAAATACTTATATAATTTTGATTTCAAAAGTGCAAAATATCTTGTCGATTCATGGAAACCCTTAAAGGATAATCCGATTGATGAAGTGAGAAAACAGATGTTCAAAGCCCTTTTCTCTGAAGATGTATTTGAGGATATTCGTCCATTGACTAATCAAGATTTATATTATTCTATTCAAGATTATCTCAATGCACTAGAATTATTACCTCTAATTAGCCGAAATTATACCTTCGGACAGGATGGCAGCATGAATAATGCAATAGACTTCTCTGATGAGGTTAGTCAAATACAAACAGATTGCCCATATATAAAAAATGCAGACTATATTTTAAATAGATTAATAGAATCCATTAAAGAAAACAATAAAGCAATTCCATTTGGCAATAAATCACGGTCTTTCGATTTTGACAGTGACAATTCAAAGTTTATCAATTCATTTAAAGTATTAAGTATTCTTTTTGAATTGTGCCGACCTTTGCATATCAGTAATATAATATTATTCTCTATAGAAAAATGGAACATTGTTTGTGATAATCTCTATCAGGACTATCCCTATCCATGTCTATTTTATAGTCTTCAGTACAATGATGAGAAACTCACTAAGTCTGTTAGTCAAAAGATATTATATTGTGACCGTTTGACTCCCTATCTTCCTAATATTGTAAAATCATTATTTGCATCGTTAGGACAATCTGAATGCCCTAATTTCTATCGGACTCCTATAATGAAATCTCTTTCAATACTATTAATCGGTTTGGATGCCAAATTTTGGAATAGTGATTTCACGAAGTTCTTTGATAAACTACAACCTTATGCAGAAAATGGGACAAGGAAGTATGATGATTTAAATTATTCACATGAGAATTTTTATGAATTAGTGACATTCGGATTGACCTGGACATCTGACAAAGATTTTAAGCTTAGAGTTATTTCCGAAATCCTTCATACTCATGAAAGTATTGATAATTGGAAAAATCTACTAATAACAAAAGCCTTAAAATCTCTTACTAACGAAGACTTTGTGGCTTCAAAATATTATCAAGACATTTATCAGGATTTGCTTTGGTTATGTCAAAACGGGAATATCCCTGCACATATCTATGTAATATTAAACCTTATAACTTTACTTGATACTCAGACTGTGCAACAATGCTTGGAAAGGCTTCCAGAATCCTTGATAAAATCCGACTGTACTTAATACAAGCTATACCTCATTATATCAAACAAGATTCGAATTTAGTATCAGTGATTAAACGAATAGTTTTGAAATCACCATTTTTGTGGCGTAATGGTATTGAGAAGAAGGGGATGACTATAGGATATTCATTTATTGATATTACAGGTATTTCAAACCAAATAGATTTTACTGCAACCGAAATGGAGGTACTTTGGGAAAAAATGAAAGTATCACTATATCAAATAAAAGAGGTATGTAATAATCAGAGAGAGGAGGAATCCACCTTCTTCATAAATCATTTTGCTACATTATTAGATGAAATGAAATCATTTATTGAAAGCAATACTTTTAAAGCAATCTCTCCCAAAGAATATGATGAAATCTATAACGAAATAATTTCATTAAGAGTATCCGTTGCGTCAAATGTATGTCACAGCATATATGATTTACTTATAAGAGATGAGACAAGTGATGCTATATCAATGCTTGTTGATATAAAACCGGAAATTCGTTTTCCTAAATACCAGGGAGAATATATATTATTGGCAAACAAACTTGTTTTAATGAAATCTCAACATCTCAACAGTTGTATGAATCACTTCTCTTGGATAGTTGATTCATATTCCGAATATATTCCACAAGATATATTCAAGTCTTTACTTGAGTTTATCCTAATTGCTTATGAACCATATTTTAATGGTAAACAAAACTGGAATTTACCCTTTGCTAAAAAGGAGGATTTTGAAAGTGGACTAATTAAGATTTATAGTGTGTTCAAAAAATGGGGTGGCATTAATGTCTTTTGGCAATCATATAAACCTAGATTTATAAATCATTAATAATCATCCTTATTATAATAAAAAGATTTTATCAATGACATTTGACGATATAAAGAAACTGATAGCCTCTGACGAATCACAGACTTTGGAGCTGAAGAAAACTACTAGCGAGTTAAAAAAGGAAATCACTCGAAGTGTCCATTCCTTAATACAGAAAGAAGTTGGTTAATTTTCGGTGTAGCACCGAAGTCGCTAAAGATAATCGGGCAAGAAGTGACAGCACGCATTTTATAAAGTACACATTGAAAGCCATCCACTCTTCCGTTACTTTGCCAACAAAAAGACCATGAAACGAATAATGAGTAAAGAAGAGTTCCTGTCAGTTTATGAAAGGCAACAAGCCAGTGGTTTGACCATAAAAGATTTCTGTGAGAATGAGACCTATTCATCATCCTGCTTCCATTATTGGAAGAAGAAATTCGGCCTGAGCCGTACTTACACCAGCCATCCGGATAGAGTTCCCGATGATACATTCATTCCATTGGGCCTGCATCGCAGGGGAAATCTCCCGTCCGGCACAGCATCTTCCAAGCGATTAGAAACCGAAAGTCTTGGTTCGGCACCTAATATTCTGTTGATAAAATCTGTAAACATAAAAATATGTTTGGTTTTAATTCAGATATTAGAATTTGAACCGGCAGGAATAGTGTTTTAACGATTTGGAGAATGATTTCATTTCGTTCAAAACAATTCCGTGTCTAAGAGGTTACAATAAAAAAGGTTACTCATTCAACATCGGTTTATCGGTCATAACTTCACAGCCATAATCCGACAAACTGCATCAAACATTGCTCATTCAAATAATAAGTTTGTATTTTTGGATGAAATATCGGAAGGTTATGGATAAAAGAATGGTTTTGGATAGTATCATGGGGCTCTGCCTGAAGGAGAATGACAGGAGTATAGATATGTATATAGCAGACAGAAAAGGCAATACATATCCGATAACCCATGTATTTCTTGGCGGAAGCGGAGTTTTATATGCAACAAACGGTACTGCTTTGGTTGCCCTGGAAGAGCTGGACGATAATACCCTGAATGATATACTGTGTTTTCTGGGATAATAAAAAAACATGCTGGAAAAATTAAAAGAATCCGACCGGTCTTGAAACTATATTTATCACAAATCGAGAAGATAAGTCATAAGCCAAACAATCCGAACCAACCTTTTAGGGTGAATTACCAGCAAAGATAAAGGTTAAACTGTACATAGCCAATAAATATCAGCAAAACACACTCACAAAATATTTCCTTAACCATAATAATACCATACCCATGCTGTTTTATGTTCCATGGCAAATAGGAATGAAACTTATAAACAGCATTCATCAGCTTCATATAATTAATGTATATTCCCCCCATCCATACTTTATATAATTGCCTGAAAAATACTGAAAAAGCTATTTTTTTACGAGAAACTAAATTTTTTTATGAGAAAAATAGATGAGTTTTCAATAAAGTATGTATATTTGCAGCAAAATTAAGAGTTTAACCGTACTTGAATAAAGTTGGAACAGGGGAAATATTATGGAATATCTATTTCTGAAACGTAAAAAAGCCTCTTTTGTTTCTCAAAGGCAGAAGGACTTGCTTTTTGATGCTGCTGAAAAACAGTGGCGGAAAGAGTTTGTTGCAGGCGGAATTGAGACAAGAAAGGTGGATTTGGATATTTACAAGTCCCTCCTTTACTTCTTGGAGATAAAACAGGTTTTTCTTGACCCGAAACTGTCCCTGAAGAAATTGAGTATGATGATTGAGACAAACCAGACCTATCTGTCGAATGTGATAAACAGGTATTTCGGATGCTGTCTGAAGAAATTAGTGAACAGCTACAGGATAGAATATGCCAAAGAACTCTTACGTGTAGGAAACTGTCCGTTGAAGGAACTTCCCCAACGAAGCGGATTTACATCCAAAAGTGCTTTCTATGCCGCTTTTGGCAGACAGTCGGGATATACGCCGAAACGTTATATGACATACAAATGGAAAAATGAAATGCAAGATAATTAAGTCCTTTAAAACCAAATATGAACAACCAATTTTTATTTTTTTTTAAATTTATAAATTTAAATTCATTATGAACAAAAAATTTTTAAATGCAATCCTGTTCGGTGCTTTGATGGCATCATCAACAGGAACATTTGTATCTTGTAAAGATTATGACGATGATATCGATAATCTGCAAGGACAAATTGACTCCAACAAAGATGCCATTGCAGCATTACAAAAACTTGTTGGAGAAGGAAAATGGGTTAGTGCCATTACTCCGGTCGAAAACGGTTTTACCGTAACCATGAGTGACGGCTCTACTCAAACTGTAACTTCCGGAAAAGGTCAGGATGGAAAAGATGGTACCGAATGGACTATCGGTGAAGATGGTTTTTGGTATAAGGATGGTGAAAAAACTGAAAATCAAGCCATAGGTCAGAACGGCGCAACCGCCCCTTCTCCCCAAATCAATACTGATGGATATTGGGTACTTTATGAATGGGATGAAACAACCGGAGAATTTGTAGAAAAAGTTACTGAAATCCCCGCTCAGGGAACCGGAGCTTATTATGTAGAAAAAGATGGTATCATCTATCTGCATATTGCTGACCAGACAGGTAAATTTGCTGAAATTACATTACCGGCAACTTCAGACGCTTTTGTTGTAGAAGCTCCGGCTGCACTGGTAAAAGTAAATTATAATTATGCAAAATGGAAACCTTCCACTACCAATAAAGACTATAAAGCTCTGTTGGAAGAATTCCCGGCTATCGGTGAAATTGAAGAAAATACAATAGTTAAGCAAGGTGGAAATCTGCCATTGTTGGTAACTCCTGCCAATGTGGATTTGACCGAAGGATTTACTTTCAGCTTGCAAGATGTGAAAGGTAAAACTGCCAATATCGTACTATCCAATCCGGTAAAGGGTCTGCCTACCAATGCTGATATCGAAGGTTCTACAATGGAAACAAGAAGTGCTGATGCTTCAGCTTGTTTCTGGACATTGAAAGCAGATCCTCAGATAGAAGAAAAACAACCGGTTGTAGTTGACAAAACAGCTTCTTTGGTTGCTGAAAATGCTAAGGGAACAGTTGTAAAAACTGCATTTGCATATCAAATTAGCAAGAAGGCTTGGAGTAGCAACAATGTAGATATCAATCCTAAGAATAATGAAGATGGGGAAGCTATTACTACAGGGGTAGCATCTTATGCATCAGAAATAGATTTGCTAGCTTATGATGAAACTAAGAAAGCTTATCCTATCTATTTGAAATATGCATATAACAACTATTTCATCATTACTCCTGCCAATGAGTATGAAATAGAAAAATATGGTCTTAGCGTAGAAGGACAAACTTTGAAGATTGCAAATATGCCTTCAGATGTAAACGAAATTGAAGTAACATTGAATGTTATAGCTTTAGGTTTGAACGGTTCTGCTACACATAAAGAGGTTAACTTGAAAATCGGTCAGGAAGTGGCAGCTACAGGAAATCTGAAAGATCAGACTGTTGCTTTGACAGGTGAAAAGCAAACTATCAAATGGAATATTACTGAGCTTGGTTTATCTGCTGTTGAATTGGATAAAGTATTGAGTGCTGGCTTAAATATGTCAGTAACTCGTGAATACTATGATGATAATGATCAAGAAGTAAAAGCATTCACTTACAATGATAAAGTCAAATTCTACGATGCCAGTGGCAATAAGACAACTTATAACAGTGAAGACCATAAGTGGAATGGTAAAGAAGGTGTAACATTCGGTATTGAATTTAATGCTAGTAGTGATAAAACGGATCATAATACTCCTACAGGCTACGTAGCAGAACAATGGACCGCTGCCGATTATACAGTTAAGTTGACTTCTTCAACTGGTACTGATCCTGTTGTTGTCATTTATTCTGCCGAAGCTACACTGACTACTACATTGCCTTCTGCAATGAGTGAATATATCAAGCTGGCTCCTGCATTTGTTGAAAATGGCATTTTGCAAGTAACAGGTACAAGCAATGGAACCAATGTAACTTATGACTTGGAAGAAGCGTTAGTTCTGAAAGGTGTTCAAGTAAAAGAATTCATTGACTTAGATTATGATAAAGAAACTATCAGTGATAACACATCTTCTTCATACAACTGGATTGCTGGTACAGATAAGAAACAGTTGAAAGTTAATGCTTGGAAAGAAAAAGACGCAGCGGGCTTTATCGAAGCTAAGGATCAGCAACTTTACAAAACACGTAATATTCGTGCTAAGGTTTACTTCTTCAAAAATGAAGCAAATGAAGCTGATTTTGATTTCCAATTGGTAGTCAAGAGTACAATCTTCAGTGATAAACCTGCTGATGTTGTTACATTCACAGCTGATAAGTTGGTTACATATTATGGCGCTATAGGTAATGATATCATCAAAATAAAAGATGCTTATAAGAAGTCTATTTATGCTGCCGGTCCTCAGAAAGGACGTGAATATAACTTATTCGGAACAGAAGCTGATCCAGATAAAATGACGGAAGTTAATAATTACGAATCTCCGAAATCGGATGGTTCTGTGTATGTTGTTAACGCGGCTAAGGGTCTTGTTGAAATAGACCGAACAGACTTAATGGTGTTAGGTATGACTGGTATAGAATTTGCTAAATTAGAAGCAACCGAAAAATTCTTCTTAACACAGACAATACAAAAGAAGAATGGTGTAGTAGCTAAATTGAACGGTTGGAATGAAATTATGGCCATAGTAAATCAATACTATGATTATAATAACAAAGGCGAATGGGCTCTTAAAGATGGTACAAAAGAAACAGATATCTCATCTGATGATAAGTTAGTAATTAATCTCTTTAATAAATATAAGAGTAAGATTGCTTTTAATACTAAAGAAGTACCAACTCCTGTAGATGCCGTAAAAGCCGGTGCAGGTATTAAAGAGGTAACAGCCGAATTTGTAAATGTAGAGGAAGCTGCTAAATATGTAAAAACAAACGGTTTGGATAACTTCATTGTGACTCCATTAACCACGAGTGAAGTTGGAACCGATCCGAAGGAAGTTAAAATCCCGATGTTCTTAATTGTTAAAGATACATGGGGTATGACAATGAAGGTGCCGTTCGATATCATTGTTAAAACAACCAAACCTGAATAAACAGTTGTTTGGGTATACTAAATATCTGCTTCTCCTATAAAGGGGAAGCAGATTCTATTCCAACAATAGATAAAAGTTACGGATAATTATTGTATTTTAAAAGAAAATATATGGAAAATGCTGAAAACTTTTACACAAAACCCTGCCTTTTTTTTGTAAGTAAAATCAGATACTCTTTAAAAAGTAATGATTATGACAACAGCGATGGCGTATTCTTTTATAGGAAAACTATCAAAGCTAATTGGCAAGTATTTTCGGAATGTATTATCAGAAGCAGAAGATTACTTGTGGTTGTAGATGAAAAAGGTGGTTATGGTAAATGGTTGAAAATGCTGAAAATACTTTTTCCCACTACATTTTTAGTACTACAGTATAAATCCGATAACTTATAATATTTAATGAATAAGTCATTTCTCTGGTGAGAGAAATGCTTAGATAATAGAAAAACTTTAAATTTATAGCTGAATCCCCCGCTTGTGAAAGTAGGGGATTCTTTATTTTATTAGTGGCTTTTCTTTGTTTTAATCTCTTTCAAATAATGTTATATATGCTTGCTTTTGTCAGGTTAAAATAGTGAATAACTCTACTCAATTCACACATGGTGTCCTTTTCCTTATATGGAAAATTTAAAGTCGGTTGACCCACTTTTATAACCGAAACTGACCCACTTGGATTATAATAAAAATTGACCCTATAGAATTACCATATTTCAGTCTTGTTTTTGTACTTTACAAAGCATTTTAGCCCGGTATTATTAACCGAATAAAATTTTTAAAAGAATGAAAATAAGAATCAAGCACATACTGCGGTGTTACCAGTCAGGAATGAGTATCCGTAGTATCAGCTCTTCTCTTCTGATTTCACGTAATACAGTAAAACGATATATCCATATATACGAAGATATGGGTATAGAGTTGGAACGCCTGTTGAAAATGGACGAGCATCATCTGCACGAGCTTTTCGGTACGGAGACTGACAACGAATCAACAGGATCTGCAGAGTATAAGTATCTTCAAGAACATATACCTGAGTACATTAAACGACTTAAATCCCGTGGAACAACAAGAAGGTCCTTGTATGAGGAGTATCTGAGAAACCGTCCCCAAGGTTACAGCTATTGTTCATTCTGCCTGTATCTCAGACGTGAAAGGGAGGTAAAAGTACCGGTTGAACGCATAGATCATATAGCCGGAGATCAGATGTATGTGGATTTTGCCGGTGACAAACTCTATATTGCAGACAGGAATACAGGTGATAAGGTTCCCGTAGAAGTCTTTGCCGCTATACTTCCTTGCAGCCAGATTACTTATTACGAGGCTGTACCATCACAAAAGAAAGAATATCTTATCCAGGCGTGTGAAAATGCTTTCCATTATTTTGGAGGTGTACCAAATGCCATAGTTCCCGACAACCTCAAATCTACCGTAACAAAGCCCGGTGGAATAGAGCCTGTAATAAATAATGATTTTGCAGCTTTTGCAGACCATTACGGATGCGTAGTCTTTCCGGCAAGGGTGCGCAAGCCCAAAGACAAGGCTTTGGTTGAAAATGCCGTAAGACTGCTTTACAGGAAGGTCTATTCAAAGATGACAGGGTTGAAATTCAATGATCTTGAAGCCTTGAACATAGAAATAATGAAACATACGGATGCATTGAACAGCCGAAAGATGTACAACCGCAGCTACAGCCGTAAGGAGCGTTTCATAGAGGTAGAGAAAGACAGGCTGCATACATTACCGACTACAAGATTTATATCAAAAAGTCGGAAAACGGCAACTGTCATGAGAAACAGTTATGTGTCGCTTAACAATTACTATTACAGTGTCCCTAAAGAGTATATCGGCGATACTGTAGAATTACTGTATGATGGGGATACAGTGGAGATATATCATAAATTCAGGCACATTACGACACATCGCAGGGATGATACACCTTTCACATATTCAGAAAAACCTTCCCATAAACTTCCCGGAGTACTACATGAATACAGAATCAGAATGGATGATGTATACTGCAAGGCACGTAAAATCGATCCGATAGTAGAGGAGTACATAAAGCTTGTGGCCGTAGCCAAAAAATATCCGGCTCAAGCAGTACGTTCAGCTGATGGTATATTAAGTCTTGTGGAACGTTTCGGACACGACAGAATGGTTCTTGCATGCCAGATAGCAATGGAATCCTGCATGTTCGGATTCAACGAGCTTGAAAGTATTCTTGTAAACAGGGAAGATGAAAAGTATCATGTCCAAATGGAAGGACAGGCTCCGGAACTTACCCCTAAACACAGAAATCTCAGAGGTAAGGATTATTTTAACTCTAAAAACATAGATAAAAATGACAAGTAATAATAAAACAAATAGAACAGTCGAAAAAAATATGGACAGAATAATGGAATTACTCTCCAAATTACGTTTTTACGGTATGCTTGAAACATACAGAAATAACTGTAGGACAACATCCTCTGATGGTATGACAAATGATGAATTCCTTAAATGGCTTCTAGAAAGTGAGTATGATTACAGACGCAATGTAAGCATTGAGCGACTGATAAGGTCTGCCAACTTCAGATATAAGGCATATATGGAGAAAATAGACTATACCATAAAACGTAACCTTGACCGTAACCAGCTTGAGAGACTTGCATCTCTTGATTTTATAAAAGACGGACAGAATGTTTTTATCACGGGAAGTTCCGGAACAGGTAAAAGCTATATTGCTTCAGCAATAGGATATGAAGCATGCAAAAATGGAGTCAGAACTTTATACTCCAATGCGTCAAAGCTTATGGGACAGCTTAAAATGGCCAAAAACAAGGGAACTATAGAATCTGAAATGAAAAAAATTGAAAAGTGTTCACTGCTTATTCTAGACGATCTGTTTCTTATAGGACTGGATGCCAGGGAAAGGTCAATCCTTATGGAAATAATAGAAGACAGACACGGATTAAAATCAATCATAATAACATCACAACTTCCTATCGAAAGTTGGTATGATACAATTGGTGATCCTACGGTAGCAGATGCAATCCTGGACAGAATTGTACATACTGCACACAAAATTGAACTAACAGGAGATTCTGTAAGAAAGATTAATGCTAAAAAGAAGTAGTATCTGCTATAAAGAATTATAACTGAAACTGATCCGGGTTAAAATGCATTTTTCTCTACTTAAATCTCATATTTTTTTGATGGGTCAATCAGGAGTATAATAGTGGGTCAAGTGACTTTATATTTTCCAGTTTTGTCTTCAGAATGAAGAACAGGATGTTCATTGTTCCTT
>ULWO01000668.1_pt1 | contig 10729 bp, 7 predicted proteins | sample 1960421 | NCBI WGS metagenome assembly ULWO01 (sample SAMEA4835814, study PRJEB28245) | human gut metagenome | biome: gut microbiome; material: fecal sample | place: Denmark | collected 2008 | reverse complement strand
CCGCCGGCTTCCGCGATAGGCTGTCCCAGGTCCACGGTATCGCCAACCGAAACGATCGGCTTTGCCGGTGCGCCGATGTGCATGGAAACCGGCAGGATTACCTCATCGGGCAATGCCAGCTTCTCGATCGGCTTGGTGTTTGTCGCGGATTTATAGCCCGGGTCTGCGTGAGTACCCGGGTGTATGCCGCCACGGAACGAATACGCCATTTCTTTCACCTCTCTAATATTTTGCGCAAGAAGAACCGGACGCGCGCCCGGCTTCCTCTTCTTCAGAAATTGGCTGGCTATGCGTGGAGCATAGCCTTACAGTATAGATTATACTGTTTTTTGTACAGTATTGGCAAGACCAAAAGCAAAAAAAAATCGAATAAAATACAGATAAACTTTGTACATCTTGTTAAGTCTATCATTTTTATCCGCTTTTTCTTTGTGAATAACGCTCGGGTTCGGTCAGTTTAAACGGATGCAGGTATTCCCTTTCCGGCTTGCATTTTTCGCAAAACCGGCTGAACTGCGCGCAAAATGCGAAGTTTTGCCCTCTGCCTTTTGTGCACATTTTTCGTATACTGCTATTGACTTTCCCTTTCTTCGGTTATAATATGAATACATGAACATATGAGCAATTGTTCATATATTATTAACCATCACCGACAGGAGGCGATCCGAAATGGCAGACGAACACAAGCATGAGGATACCTTATTAAATGAAGAAGTGCATGAGCATGAGCACGAACATCATCATCACGAACACGATGAAGTTGAATGCGATTGCGGCTGCGGACACCATCACCACCACGACCACGACGAGGACGAACACCACCACCATCACCACGATGAGGATGACGACGAGTGCGAGTGCGGCTGTGGACACCATCATCACCACGAGCACGATGAGGACGAACACGAGCACCATCATCATCACGACCACGATGACGATGACGACGAGTGCGAGTGCGGCTGCGGACACCATCACCACCATGATGAGGACGAGGAGCACGAGCACCACCACCATCATCATGACGATGACTGCGACTGCGGACATCATCACCACCACGATGAGGACGAGGAGCACGAGCACCACCACCATCATCATGACGATGACTGCGACTGCGGCTGCGGACACCATCACCACCACGATGAGGACGAGGAGCACGAGCACCACCACCACGAACATACTGCAGGCGCGCACAGCGTCAAGCGCGTTTACACGCTGCAGAATGTCGGCTGTGCACACTGCGCGGCAAAAATGGAGCAGCGCATCAGCGAACTCGAGGGCGTGGAGGACTGCGTTCTCGTATTTGAGACCAAGCAGCTGCGCGTAACCGGCGAAAATCCGGATGCGCTCCTGCCTGAAATCCGCGAAATCTGCTCGTCCATCGAGAGCGAAGCCAAGGTCATTGCGCCCAAACCCAAGCACTACGGCAAGGACGGTCAGCGCGTTTACACGCTCGAAAACCTCGGCTGTGCGCACTGTGCCGCGAAAATGCAGCACCAGATCAGCCAGCTGGACGGCATCGACGATTGCGTGCTGGTCTACGAGACCAAGCAACTGCGCGTCAAGGGCGACAATCCTGATGCACTGCTTCCCGAAATCCGTAAAATCTGCTCAAATATCGAGAGCGACGTCAAGGTAATCGCTCCCGAGGAGGAAAAGGAAGAGAGCAGCAGCCATCCGCTTGCCGAAATGCTCATCGGTGCAGCGCTGTTCGTTGCCGGTCTGCTCATTCCGACCATGGCCGTTAAACTGGTGCTGCTCATCGCGGCGTACCTGCTGCTCGGCCGCCACGTCCTGCTGACGGCTGTGAAGAACATCGGCCGCGGTCAGGTATTTGACGAAAACTTCCTGATGGCCGTTGCAACCATCGGTGCATGGGCGGTCGGCTCGTTCGACGAGGCTGTCGGCGTTATGCTGTTCTACCGTGTCGGCGAATACTTTGAGGACCGTGCGGTTGACCGTTCGCGCAAGCAGATCATGGACGCGATCGACCTGCGTCCCGAGACGGTAAATCTGGTCAAGGACAACGGCGAAATCGAGGTTATTCCGGCCGAGGACGCACAGGAGGGCGACATTGTTCTGGTGCGCCCGGGCGACCGCGTTCCGCTGGACGGCGAGGTTGTCGAAGGCGAAAGCCGTCTGGATACCTCGGCTGTTACCGGTGAGCCGGTTCCGGTTCGTGTCGCTGCCGGCGACAAGGCAACCTCCGGCTGTGTCAACACCGACGGCGCGATCAAGCTGCGTGTCACCCATATTCTCGCTGAGAGCATGGTACAGCGCATTCTCGACAGCGTGGAGAATGCAGCGGCCCGCAAGCCGAAAATCGACCGCTTTATCACCCGTTTCTCCCGCGTTTACACCCCGGCTGTTGTTGCGATCGCCCTGCTGACCGCCATTATCCCGAGCCTTGTTACCGGCGAGTGGCACAAGTGGGTCTACACCGCGATGACCTTCCTTGTAATCTCCTGCCCGTGCGCACTGGTGCTCAGCGTACCGCTGACCTACTTCTCCGGCATCGGCGCAGGTTCCAGACGCGGTATCCTGTTCAAGGGCGGCGCTTCTCTGGAAGCACTGAATAACGTTAAGACCATCGTTATGGATAAGACCGGCACCATCACCAAGGGCAACTTTGTGGTACAGAAGGTCGTTCCGGCACAGGGCGTTCCGCTCGATGAGAATGAGCTTCTGTGGCTGGCTGCCGCCTGTGAGGGCGCTTCCACCCACCCGATCGCCAAGTCCATCATCAACTCCTACGAGGAGCGCAAAACGTCCGCGGCAAAGGCCGGCGACTTTTCTCTTGTTGCCGTTGGTGCAACGGTTGAGAACATCCGCGAGCAGGCCGGCGAAGGCGTTTTCGCCGAACTGGAAGGCAAAACTATACTCTGCGGCAACGTAAAGCTGATGGAGCGCAATAATATCGACCTTTCCGGCTACCACGGCACCCCGGGCAGCACGGAAGTGCTGCTGGCGATGGACGGTCACTTCCTCGGTCATGTTGACATTGCCGATACCATCAAGGCAGATGCCAAATCTGCAATCAGCCGCATGAAGGCGCAGGGACTCACCACCGCCATGCTGACCGGTGACGGTCAAGCCAGTGCGGACGCGGTTGCGCAGGAAGTCGGCATTGACGAAGTGCGTGCCCGCCTGCTCCCGCAGGATAAGCTGTCGGCGCTGACCGATATCCGCGAGAAGCACGGTGCGGTTATGTTCGTCGGTGACGGCATCAACGATGCTCCCGTACTCGCCGGTGCGGATGTTGGCGCGGCAATGGGCAGCGGCGCAGACGCGGCAATCGAGGCCGCAGATGTAGTGTTCATGAAGGCCGACCTGACTTCCATCCCGATCTCGGTCAAGATCGCCCGCAAGGCGAATATCGTCTCCAAAGAGAACATCGTGTTTGCACTCGCGGTCAAGATCCTCGTTATGATCCTCGGTCTGTTCGGTATCGCATCCATGTGGCTGGCCGTATTCGCCGATACCGGCGTGGCTATGCTGTGCGTGCTCAATTCGATCCGCATGCTGTATATGAAGACCGAATAACACATACTCTTTGCACCTCTTATATAGAAAGGCTCCCATTCCGGTTGGAATGGGAGCCTTTTGTATATCATATAGTCTGTGCCGATACACAGGGTTTTCGCCTGAGAGGCAAACCACCGTTTACACCCGGCAAACAAACTCATTTGTGGAAAACATACTCTTTTCTGAAAGTCCTCGGCGCCATACCAACCGCCTTGGAAAACTGCGCATTGAAATGGCTCGGGTTGTCATACCCCACCTGCGATGCAATCCGCGTTACCGGCAAATCAGTTGTGATGAGCAGCGTCTGCGCTTCGCCAATCCTGCGGCGCAGAACATACTGCAGCGGCGAATATCCGGTCACTTCCTTGCAGATATGCGCCAGATAGTACGGACTGACGTGCAGCGCATCCGCCATCTGCTGCAGAGAAAATTCGTTCGCAAAATGCTTGTCGATGTAATCCTTGATGCGCTGTGCAAAGGCATTGCCGCTGTGCGTGCTGCCCTCGGCTGCGGTCGCGCGGAACTGCTGCACAAGCGTTAGGATCGCAAGCAGAAGATGATGTGCACCGTCGTCGTTGCCCTCGGTCAGCTCATTGTAAAGCACGTCGTACAGATGCTCCAGCCGCACGGTCTGCGGCTCGGTCAAGCGGCACACCGGACACGAATTCTCCGCGATCAGCGTATTTTCACGCAGTCCGGGCACAGCCAGTCCGCCAAGCGCCAGACTCGAGGTTGCCACCGGACGATCCGGTCCGGACGGCTCATCGTGCACGACGCGGCTGTTGAAAATGAACAGATCGCCGCGGCGTGCCTCATACGGCGTGCCGCCGACAAAATAGCGGCTCTCGCCGCCTCGCACGAGTACAATTTCCACTAAATCGTCATGCGCGTGCATAACACGCGGATGCGCCGACGCCTTCTCATCTGTGCGGCTGACCGAAAACAGACGCGGCATCTGCGTCAGGCCGAATGGCGCTTCATATTCCTTTTTCACAAAGCATTGAATCATAAAAACGTTCCTTTTCCATCAATTCCGCGGCAAAAGCGCCCTTCTGCGGCGGAGATAGCATCCGCGAAAAACAGCCGGTCGGGATAGCAATCCGGCTACCGACCTCACCGACCGGCCCTGTCAGCGCAAACCAGATCAAACCTTTGGCGATACTGCCTTTTGTCAGATCGCGGTACATATAATCAGATAAACTCATTATAGCGCTCCTGCGATGAAAACTCAATGCAGCGCTTCGCCCGCTGCGGTCCGGCAGGGCTGCGGATAACAGAAAGCCTGCCACCTATGGTGACAGGCTTTCTCTATGCTGATTTTATCGAATCGGCAGCATCTTGCCGGTCTCGAAGGATTCCTTGCAGCGGTAAGCAGCCTCGGAAACGGCGGTGCCGTCATAAACGGTGAGGTCAGCCGGCTTGGTGTTGTCGCGGACATGGCCGGTGAAGGCAGCCATCTCGGCTACGAAAGCCTCGTGCCAGCGGCTCATGAAGTCCGGATAATACTCCTCGCGGGAGCCGTGCTCATCCACGATATTCAGCAGGTTCTTTGCGCCGACGTTTGCAATGCGCAGCGTGCCGTGGGTGCCGATGATCTCGGTCTCGACATTGCAGCCTGCAGCATGGGTGCGGTTGGTGAACATGAAGCCCATTGCGCCGTTCTCCATCTGAATGGTAGCAGCTGCGTTGTCCGCATCGTTCAGCTCCTTGTACAGGTCGAACTCGAATACACCGCCGATTGCCCATACATTCTTGACATCCGAGCCGGTGAACCAGCGGATGAGGTCGATATCATGTACGCACATATCGAGGTACTGACCGCCGGAGTGCGGTGCAAACTTGAGGGTAGACTCGATGGTGGAACGCGGGTCCTGCGTGTAGGAGCGAACCAGAACAACCTTGCCGATATCGCCGTTGTCAATCTTGCGCTTTGCCTCGGCGTAGGACTTGTCAAAGCGGCGCATGAAGCCAAGCTGGAAAATCAGGTCAGGATGTGCCTCGATGACCTTCTCGGCAGCCTTGCACTGTGCAACATCCGTGCCGAGCGGCTTCTCGCAGAACACGTGCTTACCGTGGTTCATGGCAATTTCAATCTGCTGGCAGTGCAGGAAGGAGGGGGAAACGATAACGATCGCGTCCAGCTCCGGATTCTTGCACATTTCCTCAAAATCGGTGTAAGTATTCGGCACGCCGAGCTCTGCCGCAACTTCCTTTACGCGGTTTGCATCTACGTCGCAGATGGCTGCCAGTTCGCAGCCCGGAACCTGCGTTGCAAGGTTCTTCGCGTGCTCATAACCCAGACGACCCAGACCTACCGAACCAACCTTAACAGTTTTCATGGTATATTCTCTCCTTTTATATGTAACTCTCTCTCTCTCTTACGCGGCGGTTTTGCCGCTCTCCATTTGATGATTCTATTGTAGCGTTTCGGGGGCTGAAAAAACAGAGCATTCTTGCGAAAAGAACGCCCCTATTCACGGGATATGAGCGGGGCTCTCGGGCAAACTTTCAAATTCTTGCGGTCGATGTAAAAAGGCAGACCCGACGGTCTGCCTTTACGCTTACGTTCTCAGCTGACATGAATGACGGCCACCGGACAGCCGCCTGCGGCCTCCTGCGCGCCCGCCTGCTCCTCTGCGGTCTCCGGCTGATGATGGACTTCGGCAAGGCCGTCCTCCGCAATGCGGAACACGGAAGGACAGGTTCCTTCACACAGGCCGCAGGAAATACAGCCGTCTCGTTCGATTGTAATGTGCATACCGATACACTCCTTTCGGAGATTCAGTTTGCCCCGTTTCCGATGATTTATGCGTGCCTGCGCAGAAATTCCCGTACTTCGTCTGCTGTCGGCACTGAGGGAGCCGCGCCTGTGCGCGAGACTGCGAGAGCGGATGCCGCCGAAGCCTCCTGCAGCGCAGTCTGCACCGATTTCCCTGTGCTGACCGCCGCAAGAAAGTATCCGCAGAAGGTATCTCCGGCAGCGGTGGTGTCCACGGCCTTTACCTTAAATGCAGGAAGCTGAAACCGACCTTCCTCTCCATCATACAGCACACCGTCCGCGCCGACGGTCATAACGACCGACGCATTCGGATATTTTGCCCGCAAAGCCGTCAGCGTATCCTCGAAATCTGCATTTGCATCCGTTCCCGCAAGCTGTGCCGCTTCGATTTCATTCACCATAAACAGGCTGACGCACGCAAGCGGCAGCTTTTCGGTATTCTCCGGCACGGGAGACGGATTGAACACCACCCGCAGTCCCTTTTCATGCGCACGGCGGATGATCTCCGGCACGAGGTTGACCTCATTCTGCAGCAGCACCCAGTCGTCCGGCTGCGCGGTGTCGAGCACCCGCTCGATATACTCGCTCGTCATGCTTCGGTTTGCGCCGCCGAACACGATAATCCGGTTCTGACCGGCGGCGCTTATCTCGATAACGGCATGTCCGGACGGCCCGTCCACCTCGCGCAGCAGCGAGGTATCCGCACCGGATTCCCGCAGCAGATCGGCCATAAAGCGGCCTTCCGCGCCGATCACGCCCGCGTGCAGCACCTCTGCGCCCGCTCGAGCCGCTGCCAGTGACTGGTTGAGCCCCTTGCCGCCCGCAGCCACGGCATAGTCCTTCGCGGTGATGGTCTGTCCCGGCCGTACAAACTGCTCCACCTGATATACCTTATCTATATTCAGCGAACCGAAATTGATGATGCGCATAGCTTCGCTCTCCTTCTCTTTTTCTGTCAGTATAGCATATCCGTTCTCCAGCCGCCACTATAAGCAGCTTTTTATTGGTATTTTCTCCAAAATCGCTGAGTTACGATTGACTTATCTGCCAAAAAGTTCTATTATTTTAATATGTTTCTACAAGAAAGGGAGGGGACTTTTTTGAGTCGTTTATCCATTGAAACGCCGGGCAAGGCTGAGACCGTCATTGCCGGCTTGTACCGCGATATCGAGCGGCGCATCAGCGCCAGTCCTCCGGGTCTGTGTCCGGTGGATATGTCGCTGTCGTTCCTGCGTCTGTGCCATGCACAGACCTGCGGCAAATGTGTTCCGTGCCGCATCGGTCTGGGGCAGTTGACCACTCTGCTCGAGCAGGTGCTGGACTCCACCGCAACACCGGAGACCATTGACCTGATCGAGAAAACCGCCCGTGTTATTCAGGATACGGCGGACTGCGCCATCGGCTATGAGGCTGCCCGCATGGTTCTGCAGGGCGTGCAGGGCTTTCGCGATGACTACCTCTCCCATGTGGAGAGCGGCCGCTGCCTGTTCGGCTGGGATCATCCGGTGCCGTGTGTGGCACTGTGCCCGGCCGGAGTGGATATTCCGGGCTACATTGCACTCGTGCGTGCCGGCCGTTACAATGACGCCGTGCGCCTGATCCGCAAGGACAACCCCTTCCCGACCGTATGCGGCTATGTCTGCGAGCACCCGTGCGAGGCACACTGCCGCCGCAGCATGGTGGACGATGCGGTCAACATCTGCGGCATCAAGCGTTTCGCGTGCGACCACGCGGACAACACCACGCCGCCGGATTCCGCACCTTCGACCGGCAAGCGCATCGGCATCATCGGCGGCGGACCGGGCGGTCTGTCGGCGGCGTATTTTCTGTCGCTGATGGGTCACCAGGTCGTAGTCTATGACCAGCGTCCCAAGCTCGGCGGCATGCTGCGCTACGGCATTCCGGATTATCGTCTGCCGCAAGACAAGCTGGATGCGGATATCGACTTCATCCTGTCCACCGGCATTGAGGTGCACACCGGCGTTTCCATCGGCCGCGATATTTCGTTCGCTGAGATTGAGAATCAGTACGACGCGGTTTACATCTCCATCGGTGCGCATAACGACAAGAAGATCGGCATTCCCGGCGAGGACGCAGTCGGCGTACACTCCGCGGTGCAGCTGCTCCGCGACATTGGCGAGGGTCGCGTGCCGGACTTCAAGGGCAAGCGCGTCTGCGTCATCGGCGGCGGCAACGTGTCGATGGATGCAACCCGAACCGCAATCCGTCTCGGTGCCTCCGCAGTAACGTGCGTCTACCGCCGGCGCGTGACCGATATGACCGCACTCGCAGAGGAGATCGAGGAAGCACAGAGCGAAGGCTGCCAGATTCTCTCGCTGCAGGCGCCCGATCACATTGAGACCGATGAAACGGGCCGCGTTACCGCTCTGTGGACGCGTCCGCAGGTCATCGGCGCCTACGGCAAGGACGGTCGTCCGCGTCCCTACGATGCCGATCAGCCGCTGCTCCGCACACCGTGCGATGTCGTTATCGTAGCCATCGGCCAGTCCATCGACGCAAAGCCGTTCGAGCAGATCGCTCCGGTCGTGCGCGGCAAGATTCAGGCCGAATCCGACGCATTTGTGCCGAACACCCCGCATGTATTCGCGGGCGGCGATGCCGTTACCGGTCCGGCGACCGTTATCCGCGCGGTAGCCGCCGGCAAGGTGGCTGCGGCCAACATTGACGCACACCTCGGCTTCCGTCACGTTATCAAGAGCGATGTTGAGATTCCGGCACCGCATCTGACCAACATGCCGGCCTGCGGCCGCATCGAGCTGCGCAGCAGACCCGCCGAGGAGTGCGTCGGCAACTTTGATCTGGTAAAGTGCGGCATGACCGAGCAGGAGGTTCATCAGGAGACCTCCCGCTGCCTGCGCTGCGACCACTTCGGCTACGGTATTTTCAAGGGAGGGCGTTCTTCTAAATGGTAAATCTGACGATCAATTCTATCCCGGTGACTGTACCGGAAGGCACCACCATTCTGGATGCCGCCGCCTCTGTCGATATCGAAATCCCCAGCCTGTGCTACCTAAAAGAGCTGAACGAAATCTCCGCCTGCCGCGTCTGCTGTGTCGAGGTAGAGGGCGAAGGCAAGCTGGTTCCCTCGTGCAACAACGTTGTGCGTGAAGGCATGGTCATCCGCACCAATTCTCCGCGTGCACTCGAGGCGCGCCGCGTCAATATGGAGCTTATCCTCTCGCAGCACGACAACAAGTGCGCGACCTGTATCCGCTCGGGCACCTGCCAGCTGCAGAAGATTGCAAACGATATGGGCATTCTGGGTGTTTCCTACCCCACCGACCTTGCACGCGGCAAAAAGGCCGACTGGACGACCACGTTCCCGCTCTACCGCGATGTAAACAAGTGCATCAAGTGCATGCGCTGCATTCAGGTATGCGACAAGGTGCAGTCGCTGTCCGTCTGGGATATCAGCGGCTCGGGTGCGCGCACCACCATTGATGTTTCGGGAAACCGCGTGATCAAGCAGGCGGACTGCTCGCTGTGCGGTCAGTGCATCACGCACTGTCCGACCGGCGCTCTGCGCGAACGCGATGACACGCAGAAGGCATATGCTGCGCTTGGCGATCCGGACCGCGTGACCATTGTGCAGATTGCTCCGGCCGTGCGTGCTGCATGGGGCGAAGCCTTCGGCATGCCGACCGGCAAGGCAACCGTCGGTCAGCTGGTGTCCGTTCTGCGCAAGCTGGGCGCGGATTATGTGTTCGACACCACGTTTTCCGCCGATCTAACCATCATGGAGGAGGGCACCGAGCTGCTTCAGCGTCTTCAGGCGGGCGATCTGGACAATCAGCCGATGTTTACCTCGTGCTGCCCGGGCTGGGTGCGCTTTTTGAAGTCGCAGTTCCCGGAAATGACCGGCCGTCTGTCCACCGCCAAGTCGCCGCAGCAGATGTTCGGCGCGGTCGGCAAGACCTGGCTGGCACACAACCTCGGCGTGGATGCGGACAAAATTTACAGCATCTCCATCATGCCGTGCATCGCAAAAAAGGCCGAGCGCGAGCTGCCGAGCATGGATTCGGCCGGTCACGGCAGCGATGTCGATCTGGTCATCACCACCCGAGAGCTGGCGCGCATGGCGCGTGCCGAGCACCTCGATGTGGAAAACATCGCGGAATCCGCGTTTGATTCTCCGCTGGGCGACGGCACCGGCGCAGGTGTTATTTTCGGCGCGACCGGCGGCGTTATGGAGGCCGCGCTGCGTTCGGCGTACTTCCTCACCACCGGCGAAAATCCGTCGCCGGATGCATTCCGCGAGGTGCGTGACGACGGCACGATTTCTCCGCTGCCGTGGCGCGAAGCAACGTTCGAGCTGGCAGGCCGGACTGTGCGCTGCGCGGTAGCAAGCGGACTGGGCAACGCACGTCAGCTTCTGCACTCGCTGCAGCGCCGTGAAGTACACTATGA
>ULWO01049117.1_pt1 | contig 10796 bp, 8 predicted proteins | sample 1960421 | NCBI WGS metagenome assembly ULWO01 (sample SAMEA4835814, study PRJEB28245) | human gut metagenome | biome: gut microbiome; material: fecal sample | place: Denmark | collected 2008 | reverse complement strand
CCGCCTGATCCTCTCCTTCCGCGACTGGGGCCGCGACTGCATCTGCCCCTCCGGCCAGGATAACTTCTGCGGCCACCGCTTTGACGGCCAGTTCGGCGAGCTGCCCAAGGGCTACGACCACAAGTACGTCTACAGCCACTTTGGCTATAACCTCAAGGTCACCGACATGCAGGCCGCCATCGGCTGCGAGCAGCTGAAGAAGTTCCCCACCTTCATCGAGCGCCGCCGCCACAACTGGGACCGCCTGCGCGCCGCGCTGGAGCCCGCCGCCGACAAGCTGATCCTGCCGGAGCCGGCTGCCAACAGCCGCCCGTCCTGGTTCGGCTTCCTGATCTCCGTCAAGCCGGAGAGCGGCCTGGACCGCAACGCCGTGACCCGCTATGTGGAGAGCCACAACGTGCAGACCCGTCTGCTGTTCAGCGGCAACCTCATCAAGCACCCCTGCTTTGACCAGATCCGCGGCACCGATGCCTACCGCGTTGTTGGCGAATTGACCAACACCGACTTTATCATGAACAACACCTTCTGGGTCGGCGTTTACCCCGGCATGACCGATGAGATGATCGACTACATGGCCAAGACGATTATCGAGGCTGTGAATCAGTAAAATTTTGACAACGAGGTACGGACCCCTATGATGCAGCAAAAAGTGAAAACGACCCGCGCACCCGGACTGCGGTTGGACAAAAACAGGCGGCTGACGCCTATGCAGATTTACTGCTGGGCGACGGTGGCCTGTCTGGCGGTGCTGCTGCTTGCCCTGCTGGCCAGCCGTGGTGCGCTGCTGCATCAATTCTTCTTTTATGATGTCACCGATACCGGTATGGACTTTTTCCATAGTATTGAGTATATGCGTGGACGTATGCCCTACGGACAGTTCGATACGCTGTACCCGCCGCTTGCAAATCTGTTTTTCTATGTGTTGTATTTGCTTGTGCCAAAGACACAATCAGATACCTGGACGGAATCGTTTATCTCGTCTCTCAACATGAAGGGAACAGAACGGGATTTGCGTTTACAGCAAGCGACGATGATGCTGTTTATCGTCTTTGTTATCGTGGTGGTCTTAGGAATTGTATCGATGACAGAACGCCTGACGCGCAGCTGCGGGGGGCGGAAAAAGCTGCTGGCATTCTGTGCAGTGTTCAGCTATGGGGTACTGTACGGCTTGGAACGTGGCAATATTCTGCTGCTGTGCTGGCCGTTAATGGCATTTTTTATCCTGTACCGCAATTCAGAAAAACCACTTTTGCGGGAGTTGGCCTGTCTGGCACTGGCGATTGCCGCCGGTTTCAAGCTGTACCCGGCGTTTCTGGGCGTGCTGCTGCTGCGCGATAAAAACTATCTGGCCGCGGTGCGCACGGTGCTGTACGGTGTTGTCTGCCTGTGCTTCCCGCTGTTCTTCTTCAATGAAGGATTGTTTGGCCTCACACTGTGGTTCCGTGTACTGTTTGATTTTAGCGGCAGCAGAGGTGAACCGTGGATCGGCAACGGTTTCTCCAACATTTTGGCAGAGGCTGGACATGCGGTGGACAAGCTGCTGGGCACGCAGCTGGGCTATGGCAGCTACGCACTGCTGGGCATTGTGCTGGCTGCGGTGCTGCTGGTGTGCAGCTTTTTTATGGATAAGGAGTGGAAGCGCATTACAGCAATCATTCTGGCGATGCTGATGTTTCAGTCCCAGTATGATTATGTATGGTGCCTGTTTTTGATTCCGCTGTTCCTGTTTATGGAGCAGGAGCGTGAGCTGCGCAGTGACAACGTGCTGCCCTATCTGGCCTTGATGGTGCCGGTGCTGCCGCTGCCGCTGTTCCGGCGGGATCAGATGGAGCCGTCCTTTGTACCGCGCAACACGGTTTGTCATGCCATGCTGCTGCTGCTCATTGTCTGGTGCTTTGTCCAGACGGTGCAGGGGGTGCGTGTACGCTGTGCGGAAAAGCCGGTCAAACCGGCACACGGACACCCGGCAGCCACGGTGTTGCTGGCCGTTTGTGTGGCGGTGGCCGGTGTGGGCGGCCAGCAGCTGTGGCAGCACACCCACAACTGGGGCTTTGACTACAGCTACAACGGCCGACTGGATGCCGAGGGCATCCGGCAGAAGGACGTGCAGGACAGCGACGGCAACCCGGTAGAGGCAACATGGAGCGGCCACGGTGCGTATATTATGATTTACAACCACGCGCCATTTACGCAAAGGATGACGATCACGTTCCAGACAGGCTACGGCATGGATTTGAAGCGCGCCTATACGATGACGTTTGAAGCACCGAATCTGGAAGATGCTGATGGTACAACCGGGAAGCAGAAGCAGACGGATATTAAGATCGACCATGAGGGGCAGACCGTGTGCTACACGGTAGATGTGGCCCCCGGCCAGACCCAAATCGATGTGAGCTATGACGGCCCGATGGCGGTTTATGATGCGTCCTCGCGCAAGAATGGTACCTTCACGGTGGCAAACCTGGTGGTCGCCAGTGAGGGCGCTGTGGAGGAAACCGAATAACGGAAGGAAACATACACTATGCAGAAATTGCTGGCCCTGCTGGGCGCAAAAAATAAAGAGGAATTTGTGGAGCTGTTCAAGCAGTTCATCAAGTTCGGCCTGGTGGGCGTAAGCAACACGGCTGTGTCCATGGCAGTTTACTATATCTTCCTGTGGATCAGCCCGGACCTGTATATGGTCGGCAGCATCCTGGGCACGATCCTGAGCATTGCCAACGCATTTTTCTGGAACGACAAATTTGTATTTACCGGCAACGCCAATGACTGGCGCAGCAAGCTCAAGCGGCTGGGCAAGACCTATGTCAGCTACGGCGGCACGTCGATTTTGTCCAATGTGTTGCTCTGGATTGAGGTTGCGTTCTTCAGCGTCAGCAAGTCCATTGCGCCCATCGTCAACCTGCTGGTGACGATTCCGCTGAACTTTGTTATCAACAAGTTGTGGACGTTTAAAAAATAAATGAGATAGGGAATGCTGGTATAGCGGCCAGTAGAGGAGGTAGTTACAACATGAACCACAAAATTCAACTGTTGGATTGCACATTGCGTGATGGTGGTTACGTAAACGACTGGAACTTTGGCAAGGATACGACGGCGTATTTGTTTGAACGCCTGGTAAGTTCTAAAGTTGATATTATCGAGGTCGGCTTTCTGGATGAGCGCCGTGCGTATGACCCGAACCGTACAATTATGCCGAACAGCGAAGCCGTAGAAAAGAACTTTGCAAAGTTTGACCATGGCGATGCGATGGTAGTAGGCATGATCGATTTCGGTACGTGCGGCATTGAAAATCTGAAACCGTGCGCAGAAAGCTGCCTGGACGGCATCCGTGTCATTTTTAAAAAGGAAAAAATGTATCCGGCTATGGCCTTCTGCAAGCAGGTTAAGGCACTGGGATATAAAGTGTTTTCCCAGTTGGTTTCCGTTACCAGCTACACAGATGATGAACTGCGCGAAGTGATCGGCCTTGTGAATGACTGCCACCCGTATGCAGTGTCGATGGTAGATACATATGGTCTGTGTGATGCACCGACGCTGGCACACATTGTTTCGGTAATTGACAAGGAGCTGGCCCCTGATATTGCGCTGGGCTACCATGCACACAATAACTTCCAGCTGGCATACTCCAATGCTATTTCTGTGTTGAACCTGCATCTGAACCGTGATGTTCTGGTGGATGGCACACTGTACGGTATGGGCAAGAGCGCAGGCAATGCGCCGCTGGAACTGCTGGCTATGTATATGAACGCGCAGTTCGGCAAGCAGTATGATGTAAACCAGATTCAGGAAGCTATTTCCACCAGCATTTTGGATCTGTATCACAAAAAGCCATGGGGCTATACCCTGTTTTACTACATTGCGGCTTCCAACCGCTGCCACCCGGATTATGTCTCTTACCTGATGAACAAGCGCACGCTGTCTGTGACGGCTGTCAATGAGATTCTGCAGCAGATTCCCGAAGAAAAGAAGCTGGGCAAAGATATGAAGATGATTGAGGCTTTGTATCTGGAGTATGAGAAGAACGAATGCGATGATGCCCAGGCGATTCAGACTCTGCAGGCAGAGCTGGATGGCAAAAAGCTGCTGGTGATGGGGCCGGGGGCTTCCGTCAATGAGCAGGCAGATAAAATTGGCGCGTATATCAAGGAAGAAAAGCCGTTGGTAATTTCTATCAATTATATTCCGGAAAAATTCCATCCGCAGTATTTGTTCCTGACGAACGCACGCCGCTATCTGCAGATGAGCAGCAGCCTGACCGCAACGGAAAATGCGGACATTCGCGTTGCGGCAACATCCAATGTGACCAGAACGGATGGAAACTTCCCGTTGGTGCTGAACTACAGCAATCTGATTGATGAAACGCAGGAGTTTCCGGACAACTCTATGATGATGCTGATTCGGCTGCTGATCAAAGCGGGCGTTAAAAATGTGGCGCTGGCAGGTTTTGACGGCTATACGCCGGATGATGTCAACTACTTTGATACAAACATGGAGTACAGCTTTATCAAAGAAAAGGCTGACAGCCTGAATGAGAGCGCAAAACAATTTTTTAAAGAATCCGATAAGAATATCAATGTCAGCTTTGTAACAAAATCACACTACGAGGAGTAAGAGGAGAAGGCTATGAAAGCAGCACAGTATGTGGCAGACTTTTTGGTAGAACACGGCGTTACGCATAATTTTATGGTAACGGGCGGTGGTGCAATGCAACTGGACGATGCACTGGGACACAAAGAGGGCTTGCACAATATTTTCAATCATAATGAACAGGGATGCTCGATTGCGGCGGAGGCGTACGCTAGGACAACGGGGAAAATTGCAAGTGTCTGTGTGACCAGCGGCCCCGGCGGTACGAATGCAATTACGGGCGTTATGGGCGGCTGGCTGGACAGCATCCCGATGTTTATTATTTCCGGGCAGGTCAAACGCGAAACGACTTTGTGGTCTGTTCCGAATTTGAAGCTCCGTCAGCTGGGTGACCAGGAGTTTGATATTATTCACTCTGTTTCCAATATGACAAAGTATGCTGTTATGGTGACGGAACCGAATGACATTGCTTATCATCTGGAAAAAGCATGGTATCTTGCTAACCATGGCCGCAAAGGGCCGGTTTGGCTTGATATTCCTTTGGATGTGCAGGGGGCAGTGGTTGACCCGGAGAAGCTGCGCCACTTTGATCCGCTTGCTGAACAGGCAGAGCCTGAAGTGCCGGTGATTTCGGAAGAAACCGCACAGGAAATTCTTGCTAAAATTAAACAGGCAAAAGCACCGCTGATTTTTGCAGGTACGGGTATTCGACTCTCAAATTCAGATGATTTGCTGCTGAAATTGGTTGAAAAATTGCAGATTCCTGTCGCAGTAGCATGGAACTCCGGCGATTTGGTGGCGTATGATAACCCTTACTACGCAGGTTCTCCGAGCCGTGAAGGTACACGCGGTAGCAGCTTTATTGTACAGAACTGTGATTTGCTGCTCACGCTGGGGTCGCGCATGAACATTCGCACAATTACCTACAACAAGCACGACTTTGCAAAGAATGCCTATAAGATTATTGTAGATATTGATGCGGAAGAATTGAAAAAGCCGACAATAACGCCGGACATGCCGGTTCAGGCGGATGTACATCAATTACTGGAGGTTTTGTTGAAGCAAGAATACGAACCCCAGGAATGCCATAAGCCTTGGGTGCGTTGGTGCCGCCAGATGGTAGAAAAGTATCCCGCGGTGCTTCCGGAGTATCACAATGCGGAAAAGTTGCTGAACCCGTACGTTTTTGTAGATGAATTGTTCAAACAGATGAACAGCGATGATGTTTTGACGTTGGGAAATGGCAGCGCCTGCGTTATGACTTTCCAGGCATGCAAGATCAAGCAGGGACAGCGTATGTTCACGAACTCTGGCTGTGCAGCGATGGGATATGGTCTTCCGGCTGCTTTAGGTGCAGCGGTTGCGCGCCAGGAGGAAAATGGCCGCGTCCTTTGTGTGGATGGCGACGGAAGCCTTATGATGAACGTGCAGGAACTGGAGACGATCTCCTATAATAAGTTGAATGTGAAGCTGTTTGTACTGAACAATAACGGTTATCCCTCTATTCGCCAGACACAGAAGAACCTGTTTAAGCCGCCGCTGATTGGTTTGGATCCTGGAACGGGCGTTGGCTTCCCGGAATTTGATAAGCTTGCCGAAGCATTTGGCTTCCACTATTTTGAACTTGATAATGAGAAAGAAGCAGCGGCTACAATTGAAGAAGCACTGAATACGGAAGGCCCGGTATTCTGCAATGTTGTGGTTGACCCGGCACAGAATTTTGTGCCGAAGCTTTCGTCGAAGGTTTTGCCGGACGGAAGCATTGTTTCGCCGTCTATGGATGATATGTTCCCGTTCCTGCCGCGGGATGAGTATGAATCCAATCGCTACCAGAAGTGAGATATAACAGCGATATGAGAAAACTTGTGATTTTTGATTTTGATGGAACACTTGTAGATACAATTACAGATGTTGGCATTTGCTTTAATGAAGCTCTTAAAGTGAATGATTTGCCTCAGCATCCGCTGGATGCCTTTGGAAGGTTTGCAGGTGGTAATCTGGAAACGGTTGTCTCAAGAATGCTTCCGCAAGATCAGATTACGGTAGAGAATATTGACCGGGTAAAAACGGTGTATAGAAAACTCTATCTCGAAAGCAAAAAGCCTAATACGAAGCCCTACCCGGGAATGATGTATGTATTGGACACATTGAAAGCAAAGGGATATAAAATTGCTGTAAATTCCAATAAAGGACAGGCTTTGTTGGATGATATGGTTCAAAAAATGTTCCCTCCGGAATATTTTGACGAAGTTGTAGGGTATTTGGAAAGCCGACCATCCAAACCAGACCCATGTGGTGTAGATATGATTTGCCGGGCGTGCGGTATGAGACGTGAAGATGCTGTTTATGTTGGGGACGGAGCGAGTGATATTGCAACTGCTGAGGCAGCAGAAATTCCCTGCATCTACGTTACATGGGGACAGGGAAACCAAAAAGATGAAGAGAATCCGTATAATTACCGTGTTGTAAATACGGCAGACGAGCTCCTTCAAACTCTACAAAATCAGGGGAAGTAAAATGAATCGAAAAATCCGAACCGCCATCATCACCGGTCCTACGGGGGCAATCGGGATGGCGTTGTGTGCAAAGCTGCTGGCGGAGGGCGTGACGGTCTACGCGGTCACCCACCCGGGCAGTGCGCGGGCGGCGCTGCTGCCGCAGGACGCGCGGCTGCATGTGGTGCCCTGCGATGCGGCGGAGCTGGCCTCGCTGCCGGAGCTGATCCCGGAAAAGGCCGATGCGTTCTTCCACTTTGCGTGGGCGCACACGATCGGCCCGGGCCGCAACGACATGCCGGCGCAGATCGAGAACATCCGCTACACCATTGCGGCCTGCCGCGCCGCGGCGCAGCTGGGCTGCCAGGTCTTTATCGGGGCTGGCAGCCAGGCCGAGTATGGCCGCGTGGAGGGTGTGCTGACCGCGCAGACCCCCTGCTTCCCGGAGAACGGCTACGGCATGGCCAAGCTGTGCGCCGGCCAGATGAGCCGCGTCGAGTGCCAGACGCTGGGCATGGCCCACATTTGGACGCGCATTTTGAGCGTCTACGGCCCGCACGACGGTCCGGCCACGATGATCAGCGGCACCATTCGTAAGCTGCTGCACGGCGAGAAGCCCGCTCTGACCGCGGGCATCCAGCAGTGGGACTACCTGTACGCTGCCGACGCGGCAGCTGCGTTCTACGCGCTGGCCGTCAGCGGACAGGACGGCAGAGTCTACCCGCTGGGCAGCGGCACGGCCCGCCCGCTGAAGGACTACATCGAGACGCTGCGCGACGCCATCGACCCGGCGCTGCCGCTGGGCTTGGGGGAGGTCCCCTACGGCCCGCTGCAGGTCATGCACCTGCAGGCGGACACGTCGGCCTTACAGGAGGACACCGGCTGGCGGCCCGCGACCCCGTTTGAAGAAGGAATCCACGAAACCATTGAGTGGGTAAGGAAAGAGACAAAATGAGTGAGAAAAAGACGATTTCGGTAATGATCCCCTGCTACAACGAGGAGCAGAACGCCCGCCCCATCTATGAGGCTGTGCGCGATGAGCTGGTCAAGAGCTGCCCGAACTACGACTATGAGATTTTGTTCATCGACAATAAGAGCGAGGACGGCACCCGTGCCATCATCCGGCAGATCTGCGCCGAGGACAAGCACGTCAGGGCCATCTTCAACGTCAAGAACTTCGGTCAGTTCAACAGCCCGTACTACGGCATGATCCACACCTCCGGCGACTGCACGATCACGATGTGCGCCGACTTCCAGGACCCTGTGGAGATGATCCCCCGGTTTGTGGCCGAGTGGGAAAAGGGCTACAAAATCGTCATTGGCCGCAAGACCCAAAGCAAGGAAAACCCGGTCATGTACTGGCTGCGCGGCTGCTACTACAAGCTCATCAAGAAGATGAGCAGCTGCGAGCAGATCGAGCAGTTCACCGGCTTTGGCCTGTACGACAAGAGCTTTATCCAGACGCTGCGCAACCTGAAGGACCCGACGCCCTTCATCCGCGGCATTGTGGCCGAGCTGGGCCCCGAGCGCAAGGAAATCGAGTACACCCAGCCCCAGCGCCGCGCGGGCAAGACCCACAACAACTGGTACAGCCTGTACGACGCCGCCATGCTGAGCTTTACCAGCTACACCAAGGCCGGTATGCGCATTGCAACGTTCGCGGGCTTCCTGGTGGCGGGGCTGAGCTTTCTGGTCGGCCTGTTCTATCTGATTGCCAAGCTGCTGTTCTGGCAGAGCTTCCGCGCCGGGTACGCGCCGACGATGATCGCCATCTTCTTTATGGGCGGTATTCAGCTGGCGTTCCTGGGCTTTTTGGGTGAGTACGTCATGGCTATGAACACCCGCATTATGAACCGCCCGCTCGTTGTGGAGGAAGAACGCCTCAACTTTGGGCCGGACGACCAGTGACCGGCATGAAGCAGGAGTTTGGGTATTTCCTGAAAAACGCGAAATTCCGCGCGGCGCTGGGGATGACCCTGCTGCTCAGCTACGGCTATGCCATCGCCACGACACGGGTCAGCATTGACTCGCTGGAAGGGGACCGCTACATCGGCACGGGCGGCGTCATGCTGTCCACCGGACGGTTCGGCATGAACCTCTGGGCCGCGGTGCTGGGCTACGGCAGGGCCGAGCCGAGCTATGCCTTTGGCATTGACCTGCTGGCGGCGCTGCTGCTGGCGCTGGCGGCGGTGAGCTTCTGTGCGCTGCTGCGCAAGGCCGCGCAGGACCGCATCAGCATGTTCGGCTATGGGCTGTTTGCCTGCCTGTTTGTCTCCTACCCGCTGATGAACGAAATTTGGGAGTACAGCGGCGCGAATGTCTGCGTCTGCGGCGGCTATTTGCTGGACGCCGCTGCGCTGAATCTGCTGTGGGACGCGCGCCAGCCCGGCGTGCCGTGGCGCGGCAGGGCTCTGCGCATGGGCGCGGCGGCGCTCTGCCTGCTGGTGGTCTGCTCGTCCTATGAGTCACTGGCGGCGGTGTTTGTGCTGGCTGTCTTTGCGCTTTTAACGCTGGAGCAGCTGCTGGCCGCCGAGCGCCCGCGGTTTGCGGCAGTCCTGACCAAGGGACTGTGGTACGCGGCGGCGCTGGTCGGCGGGCTCTGCCTGCGCGTGCTGGTGACGTCGGGCGTCCATCTTGTGCTGCCGCAGGCTGCGGCCAACGGCGCCACCGAAATTTTGTGGGCATTCTACCCATTTATCTATCTTGCAAAGCTGCTTGTCAAGAGCATTCTGATTAACTACGCACTGCGCGGCTGTTTCTACCTGCCCATTGCTGAATTGGCGGTGGCGGCGCTTGTATTTATCGTACTGGTTATCGCGCTTGCGGTGCGCAAAAAGCGGCCCCTGCTGCTGCTCACCGGTGCGGGAATGCTGCTCTCACTGGTGCTGCTGTCGTTTGTGCAGGGGAAGTGCTCGCCCTACCGCACCTGTCAGGTGTTTGCGCTGTTTGTGGCACTGGCGGGGCTGGCTGTGTATGAGCTGCTGCGCCGCGCCGCGGCCCGGCGGGCTGTGCTGCTGGGCGGCGTGCAGCTGCTGGCTGTACTGCTCTGTCTGCACCAGGCCATGTACCTGAACCATCTGCTGGCCGTCGATTACCAGCGTTCCGAGCAGGAGGCCGCCGTGGTGCGCACTCTGGGCACTGAGCTTGTGCGCGACTACGGCACCGACAAGCCCGTGGTGCTGGTGGGCCGTTACACGCTGGGGGAGAATATCACCCGGTACACGACGGCTGACCCGATGCAGCACCCGCTGTACCGCTTTTTCCGTGAGCACACGAGCTGGGAGAGCGGCGACACCGTCAAGTACGTCGACACCAACTGCAACTCGGTGCTGAACTGGTCGGTCACGGCCTTCTCCGAGGTGGACGACGTCTACGGTCAGGCAGCGGAGCACCTGTTCCGCTACTATGGCTTTGCTTTGGACATGACCCACAGCGCTGCCCTGCATGAGCAGGCGCAGACCTACGCCGACGCACACGACCTGCCGGGATACCCCCGGGCGGGGGCGATTGTCGATTGCGGGGACTATGTGCTGGTAAATCTGCAATAAGAATACCGCGGAAAAGTTTGCGCTTCTCCGCGGTTTTTGCTTTCTTTCTGTATTTTGCCGATGCTTTCAGCCGGTCACGGTCTCAAAGGGCTTCGTCAGGTGCCCGTTCCTGTCGGCTTCGCAGGCGCAGCGGGCCTACTTCAAATACTCCACCAAAAACGCCACG
>ULWO01024563.1_pt1 | contig 10999 bp, 10 predicted proteins | sample 1960421 | NCBI WGS metagenome assembly ULWO01 (sample SAMEA4835814, study PRJEB28245) | human gut metagenome | biome: gut microbiome; material: fecal sample | place: Denmark | collected 2008 | reverse complement strand
AAAAGCAGCGCCGTCTGCGCCTGTGAAAAAAGCCGCCCGGGAAAATCCGCAGATCCTCCCGGGCGGCTTGCTTATCCTATTTTTTCTTTTACTTGCGGCGGGTGAGGCAGTTCAGCGCCATCACAACCAGCACGAGAAAGCCGATGACCAGCAGGATACCGGTCATGCCGATGAGCATCATGGGCAGGGTGGTCATCCAGGAAGAAAGATGAAGCATAAAGGCACCTCCGTTAAGCCATCAGGGAAAGGATCAGTCCGCCGGCAAGGACGGATGCGATCTGCCCGGAAACGTTGACGCTGATGGAATACATCAGCAGGAAATTCTGGTTGTCCTCGGCCAGACCCATCTTGTTGACCACGCGTCCGCTCATGGGGAAGGCCGAAATGCCTGCCGCGCCGATCATGGGGTTCAGCTTTTTGCCCTCGGGCAGGAAGAGGTTCACCAGCTTGGCGAACAGCACGCCGCCAGCGGTATCAAAGATAAAGGCTACAAGACCCAGCGCCATGATAAGCAAAGTGTCCGGCCGGACAAACTTGTCGGCGGTCATCTGCCCGGCTACGGTCAGACCCAGCAGCAGGGTGATGAGGTTTGCCAGTACGTTCTGGGCGGTCTCGCTCAGGGAGTTCAGCACCCCGCATTCCCGCAGCAGGTTGCCGAACATCAAAAAGCCCACCAGCGCCACGCTGGCCGGGGCTACCAGACCGGCGACCACTGTGACCACAACGGGGAACAGGATCTTGGTCAGCTGGGTGACGTTGCCTTTTTCGTAGGGCATACGGATGCGGCGTTCCTTCTGGGTGGTCAGCAGACGGATGACCGGCGGCTGCACGATGGGCACCAGCGCCATGTAGCTGTAAGCTGCCACCATAATAGCGCCCAGATACTGGGATTTCAGGGTGTTTGCCACAAAAATGGCGGTGGGGCCGTCCGCTGCGCCGATGACCGCAATGGACGCGGCGTCCTTCATATCAAAGAAGAACCCGGCCAGAAACAGGGTGAAAAAGATGCCGAACTGTGCCGCTGCGCCAAACAGCATGAGCCACGGCTTTTCCAGCAGCGGGCCAAAATCGATCATGGCACCGATGCCGATGAACAGCAGCAGCGGGAACAGCTCGTTGGACATCCCTGCCTCGAACAGGGCAGAGATGGGGCCAACGGTGTCTCCCTGCGTGATGGCACCGGATGCGGGAAGGTTGACCAGAATGGCACCGAACCCCATGGGCAGCAGCAGACTGGGCTCCATCTTTTTGACGATGGCAAGGTAAATGAGCAGGGCACCGATGCCCCACATGACCACCATCTGCCATGTCAGCGCCCCGAAGTTTGAAAAGAGCGCGGCGAATGTGTTCCAGAAATTCATATTGTTTTTCTGCCTCCTTTTGTTTTGATGCTGCGGCAAGAAAAAAAGAGACCCTTGCCACAGCGTAAGATCTGTGACAAAAGTCTCAAGCGAACACATGACATCGGGCATTGCTGCCGTGATGACGCTGCCATGCAGCGGCCTGCCGGAAAAAAGCCTTGACCGGCGGCTGCCCTTTACTCCCCTTTATCTTTTTTATTGATACCAGAAACTGCCGCTTCTGTCAAGGGGGAAAATGCGGTTTTGCGCAAAAATTCAACCGTTTAAATCGTCAGTCCACCACCGGTACGTCCAGCCCGAACTCCTGCGGGCGGAAGCGGGGACAGACGTTCTCGGTGATGCAGATGACCGAAGCAGCAAGACGGCTGCCGATCTCGCAGGATTCTGCCAGCGTTTTGCCGTAGGTCAGGCCGATGACCGTGCCGGCAAAGAAGGCGTCCCCCGCGCCAGTGGTGTCCATGACATCCACCTTTTTGGCGGGTACGATGCCGCAGTCACCGTCTGCACAGGCATATACCGCGCCCTGCCCGCCCATGGTCACCACCATGCTGGGAATGTTGGCGCTGCGCACGTTGCCCGTGAGCACCCGGCACATCTCGTCCGGGGAGAGGTGGTCGTAGTCGTCCGAGAACAGCAGTCCGGCCTCCTGCTGATTGCAGACGAAGCAATCGATCTGCTGCAAAAAATCCCGCCGCTCCATGGCAATGCTCATGTTGGAGACCACGGCAAACACCTTTTTGCCGTACTTTTTGGCGTAGCGCAGGGTCTGCTTCACCGTTTCTTTTTCGAGGTCCAGTTCCAGCGCAATGGAATCACAGTCTGCAAAAATGTCGTCGCCCTGTTCTTGCAGAAGGCCGGTCAGCGGGGTGGTGTCCGGCCGCTTGGAGATGGCGGCGTGCACATCGCCGTCGTTGTCAAAAATGGCCAGCCATGTGCCCATGCCGTCCGGCTTTTTCTGGATAAAGCGGGTGTTGACCTTGTGCCTTGCCAGCTTGTCGATGACGTCCTGTCCCATGCCGGTGTCATCCACCAGACCCACAAAGGTGGGGCGCAGCTCTACGTTGGCGATATCCTCCACCACGTTGCGGCTCACACCGCCGTGTACCTGCTCAATGCGTCCGGCGTTGCGCCCGCCGGGGATATAGGTGGAAAGGGGATAGCCCTTGATATCCACAAAAACAGCTCCGATGACTACGATGCCCATAAACGATAAACCTTTCTGACTTCAGTTGATTTTACCTGTATTATACAGGAAGCAGACAAAAGATGCTATCCTTTTGCGGAAAAATATCTCTCAGTCACGACCCCTTTCCGTGAAAAAGGGCTTCCGAAAAGTCCGCAGACTTTTCGGAAGCCCAAATAAAAAATAATTTTTCCTCTGATAATGTCCAGAGCGCAGCGGAGGGCATTCTGAATCAGCCACTGTCACATCGCCGTGCGGGCGGTGCGCACCAGATACTCCATGGCCTGCACCGGGTACTGCCCGGCGGCGGTCTCGCCGGTGAGCATCAGGCTGGATGCGCCGTCCAGTACGGCGTTGTAGATGTCGCTCACCTCGGCGCGGGTGGGTACAGCCCGGGTGTGCATGCTGTCCAGCATCTGGGTCACCACCATAAAAGGCACCCCGGCTGCCCGGCAGGCGGCAGAAAGCTGCTTCTGGCAGCGGGGCAGCTCCCACAGGGGCATGGCGTTGCCAAGGTCGCCCCGGGCAATGACCACCTCGTCCACCAGCGGCAAAAACTCTGGCAGCGCCTGTACGCCCGCAAGGTTTTCAATTTTGGCAAGAATTTTCAGTTGCGGTGCACTGGCCTCTGCCAGCGCCTGCCGCAGGCTGCGGATATCCGCAGCGCCGCGCACAAAGGGCAGCATGACCCCGGTAACGCCGCAACCGGCGGCGATGGCAAGGTTCTCCTTGTCCTCGGTGGTCAGGGTGGGCATCTGGATATCCGCCCCCGGTGCTGCCAGACTTTTGCGGCTTTGCAGCACTCCGCCCCGCACTACGGTGCACACGAGTGCTTCCGGCTCTGCGGTGTCCACCCGTGCCAGCAGCTTGCCGTCATCCAGCAGCAGCTCCTGCCCGGGCTGCACACCCTGCACCAGCGCGGCAGGGCAGGGGATGCCCTGCGCGCCCAGACGCACGGTCTGCCCGGCGGTCAGGGACAGCGGCTGCGGCAGACGGCCGATGCGCAATTCCGGCCCCTGCAGATCAATGAGCAGCTTTTTGACCCCGGCTTTATGCAGCATCACCAGCCAGTCCTTGTGCGCTGCCAGCGGCCCGTGAGAAAGATTCATGCGGATGCCGGTCATACTGGCTTCCACCATCTGCTGCAAAAGCTTTACATCGGCACAGGCAGGGCCGATGGTTCCGTAAAAATCCATAATTCCTCCTGCAATTCACGTTTTCTTTCTATTGTAGCATGACCGCGCTGCAAAAGATAGCCCGGCGGCGCACAAAAAAACACCGGAAGCTGATGCAAAGCCTCCGGTGTCTTTTTATGATGCCTTATGGGGTTTACTGCTACACTTTGCACCGCCTGCGTTCAGTACAAAGCTTACAGCTCCCTCTATTTTTAAAGGTTGTACTTAGTTTACAGCATTTCAGGCATTTCGTCAAGGGCATTTTCCAGCTTTTGCCGGGAAAAACTGGAATATCACAACATTATCACAACTGCAGCTGGTGGTAGCACACGCCCTCCATGGTCTTCCAGCAGGCGGTGCTTCCCTCCAGGGTCATGTAGCTGTGGGCAGTGTTTTCCTTGGGGATGCTCACAGAGCCGGGGTTCAGGTAAAGGTTCCCCTGCCCGAAGTCTGTCCATGCGGGCACATGGGTGTGGCCGTGGAGCAGAATGTCCCTCGGGGCAAGGGGCGGCAGATGGTTTAGGTTGAACACATGGCCGTGGGTGACGTAGACCAGCCGCTGCCCCACCGGCAGCACGGCGTAATCTGCCAGCACCGGGAAATTGAGCACCATCTGGTCTACCTCGGCATCGCAGTTGCCCCGCACGCACAGCAGCTTGGGCGCAAGGCTGTTCAGCAGCGGAATCACCTTTTTGGGGGCGTAATCCCGGGGCAGGTCGTTGCGGGGGCCGTGGTAGAGCAGGTCTCCCAGAAACAGCAGGCGGTCGGCCTGCTCCCGTTCAAAGGCCTGCTGCAGCTGCTGCGCATAATAATAGGAGCCGTGCAGGTCTGATGCGATCATCCATTTCATGTATAATGCCCTCCCTCAGAGCCGGTTTGCCTTATTGTAGCGCCTGCTGTAAAAATGGTCAAGTGATTACAAAAGTCATACTTTTGTACCAAAACCCCTTGACACGCCGCTGAGGATGTGGTATTCTGCTGGAGTTGCAGCCCGCAAATGCGCAGGCTGCATATCGCGGACAGCTGCCGCGATCATAAAAACCGTGTGGATTTTTACAGCAACATTGCTACTTTTCGCCACACAATGACCTCACAAGGGCCATTGTGTGGCTTTTTTGTGCGCCGGAAACCGGCTGCAGGCCGGTGCTGCGCCTTCCACGCTTTGAACTTTTACAGATAGCAGGTGAATTTTTTCAATGAACGAAACTTTTATGAAGGAGAAGCCGGTGCTGCCGCTGCTGCTCTCGATGGCGCTGCCCAACGTGGTCTCCATGCTGGTGAACAGCCTCTACAATATCGTGGACAGCCTGTTTGTGGCGCGCATCAGCGAGGACGCCATGACCGCTTTAAGTCTGGTGTTCCCTATCCAGAACTTTTCCAACGCCATTGCCATCGGCTTTGGCATTGGTATCAACGCCATGATCGCGCTGTATCTGGGCGCGGGCGACCGCGAAAAGGCTGAGACGGCCGCAACCCACGGCTTTGTGCTCAGCCTTGTGCACGGCGTGGTGATGATGGTGGTCAGCATCGCCATCATGCCCGGCTTTCTGCGCCGCTTTACGCAGGACGAGACGCTGATCGCCGCCGGCATCACCTACTCTACCATTGTGTTCCTGTTTTTGGTCGTGAACATGGTCTCGCTGGCCTTTGAAAAGATCTTTCAGGCGGTGGGCCGCATGAAGGTGTCCATGGTCGCGCTGATCACCGGCTGCGTGTGCAATATTTTGCTGGACCCGGTGCTCATCTTCGGGCTTGGGCCGGTGCCTGCCATGGGCATTGCAGGCGCGGCACTGGCTACCGGCATCGGTCAGGTGCTCAGCGTGGTGGTCTACCTTGTAGTCTACCTGCGTACCGAGCTGCCGGTGCGGCTGCGCCGCAGCTGTCTGCGCCCGGATGCAGTGCTGGATGGCAGACTGTACGCCATCGGCATTCCGGCCATCCTGAATCTGGCGCTGCCCTCACTGCTGGTCACCTTCCTTAACGGATTGCTGGCGGCCTTTTCTCAGAGCTATGTGGTGGTGCTGGGCATCTATTATAAATTGCAGACCTTTTTGTACCTGCCTGCCAACGGCTTCGTGCAGGGCATGCGTCCCCTTATCGGCTATAACTACGGTGCGCGGGAGCACGCCCGGGTGAAAAAGCTGTTCCAGCTGACCCTGCTCATGAGCGCTGCCATCATGGCGGCGGGCACGGTGATCTGTCAGGTTGCTTCCGGGCAGCTGATAGGACTGTTCACCCAGAACCCCGAAACCATCGCCGCCGGGCAGACCGCGCTGCGCATCATCAGCATCGGCTTTGTCATCTCGGCAGTCTCCACCACCGCCTCCGGTGCGCTGGAGGGTCTGGGCAAAGGTGCAGAATCGCTGGTCATCGCGCTGTGCCGGTACGTTGTTTTCATCATGCCGCTGGCTGCACTGCTGTGTAACTGGCTGGGCGCAGACGGCGCATGGCACGCCTTCTGGCTTACCGAGGTGCTGGCGGCAGTGGTCTCCGGTATCGTCTACCGCCGGGCGGTCGCACATAAAAAATAAGAATTTCTGATAGGGGCGTTTCATAACGTCCCTATTTTTCATTGACACTACGGGAAAAGTACGGTAAAATAATTTTCGTGTTTTGACAAAAACTGTCAGTGCGCAAGATATTACAGAGGATGTGGAAGTATATGATCGAGACCATTGCCGCCGTCAATCAGGCGGTGAACAGCTTTATCTGGGGCATCCCCGCCATGGTGTGCATCATTGGCGTGGGGCTGCTGCTCAGTGTCCGCACGGGCTTTTTGCAGATCCGCAAATTCCCCTACGCCATCCGCACCACCGTGGGCCGGATGTTCCGCAAGCGGGACGCCTCGGACGGTGCCATGACCCCCTTTCAGGCGGTGTGCACCGCGCTGGCGGGCACAGTGGGCACCGGCAACATTGCCGGTGTGGCGGGTGCTATTGCCATCGGCGGCCCGGGTGCCGTGTTCTGGATGTGGTGCTCTGCGCTGCTGGGGATGTGCACCAAGTTTGCCGAGGTGACGCTGGCCGTGCATTTCCGGGAGCGCAGCGATACCGGCGAGTGGGTGGGCGGCCCGATGTACTATATTAAAAACGGCCTTGGCCGCCGCTGGCAGTTTCTGGCCGTGCTGTACGCGCTGTTCGGCGTGCTGACCGTGTTCGGCACCGGTAACGCAACGCAGGTGAATACCATCGTGGCAGCAGTGGATACCGCCCTGCTGGAATACGGGCTGGTGGGCGGCAGCTTTCTGCCCACCCTCAACCTCATCGTGGGCATCCTTGTGGCGGTGCTGGTGGCACTGGTGCTGCTGGGCGGCATCAAGCGCATTGGCAGCGTAAGCGAGAAGCTGGTGCCCTTTATGGCACTGTTCTATATTGTGCTGTCGGTGGGCGTGGTGGTGCTCAACTTCTCCCGCCTGCCCTATGTGCTGGAATCCATCGTGGCGGGTGCGTTCAACCCTGCTGCTTTTACCGGCGGCACCATCGGCAGTTTGTTCGTCAGTATGCAAAAGGGCGTTTCCCGCGGCATCTTTTCCAACGAGGCCGGTCTTGGCACCGGCTCTATCGCCCATGCCTGCGCCGACACCAAAAAGCCGGTCAAGCAGGGCATGTTCGGCATTTTTGAGGTGTTTGCCGATACCATCGTCATCTGCACCCTGACCGCGCTGGTCATCCTGTGCAGCGGCACCCCGGTCGGCTACGGCGCAGCTGCGGGTGCTGAGCTGACCATCTCCGGCTTTACCACCACCTACGGCGGCTGGGCTTCCATTTTTACCGCCGTGGCGCTGTGCTGCTTTGCCTTTTCCACCATCATCGGCTGGGGTCTGTACGGCTCCCGTTTTCTGGTGTTCCTGTGCAAGAGCAACAAGGTGGCGCGCCCCTTCTTTGTGGTGTATGCTCTGGTAGCCATTCTGGGTGCTACCATGGATCTTGGCCTGCTGTGGAGCATCGCCGATACCTTCAACGGCCTGATGAGCATTCCCAACCTCATTGCATTGCTGCTGCTTTCCGGTACGGTGGTGCAGCTGACCCGCGCCTTTTTTGAATCGGAAGGGTGAACGGCAGCTCTGCCCATAGTGGACAGAAACGCCGGAACGCGGTATACTGAGAAAAAACAACGGTGGCTATGCACCACAGGAGGTTCTAACGTGGAAAACTTTAACGAACTGCTGCAAAAGTATGCAGATTTTATCGTCCGGGTGGGTGTGAACCCGCAGCCGGGGCAGACCCTGATCATCAACTGCCCGCTGGAAGGTGCCCCGCTGGCACGGCTATGCGTGCGCAGCGCCTACGAGGCCGGTGCGCGGGACGTGCAGGTGAACTGGCAGGATGATGCCGTTACCCGCATCCGCATGGAGCTGGGCAGCGAGGACGCCCTGACCGACCACAAGGGTTGGCAGCTGCGCCGCTATCTGGACTACGCCGAGAGCGAGGGCAGCGTGTGCGTGCTGCACCTCATCGCGGACGACCCGGAACTGTTTGCCGGGCTGGACGGTGCCAAGATCAGCCGGGTGAACAGCGCGAACCGCAGTTTTATGCAGCCGTGGCGGGAGTACACCATGAACGACCGTGTGCAGTGGTCCATCGCCGCCCTGCCCGCAGAGCCGTGGGCAAAGAAGATGTTCCCGGAGCTGGACACTGCCGCCGCCATTGAGGCACAGTGGAAGCTGATCTTTGATACCTGCCGTGTGACCGGCGGTGACCCGGTAGGGGAGTGGCAGAAGCATCTGGACCGCCTGAACGAGCTGGGCGCAAAGATGAATGCCCTGGATCTGGAAAGCGTGCATTTTGAAAGCGCCAACGGCACCGACCTGACCGTGGGTCTGGCCGAGCAGGCAGTGTGGGAGAGCGCCGGCAGCAAAAACGAGAAGGGTGTGCCCTTCCTGCCCAACATCCCCACCGAGGAGGTGTTCACCGCGCCCCATAAGGATAAGGTGGACGGCATCGTTTACGGCACAAAGCCCTACGTCTTTAACGGTCAGCTCATCAAGAATTTCCACGTTACCTTCAAGGACGGCAAGGTGGTGGAGCACGGCGCCGACGAGGGCGCAGACCTGCTGGGTCAGCTGCTGGACACCGATGAGGGCGCACGCCACATTGGTGAGGTGGCACTGGTGCCCGCCTCCAGCCCCATCAACCGCAGCGGCAAGCTGTTCTACAACACCCTGTTTGACGAGAACGCTGCCTGCCACATCGCCTTTGGCGACAGCTACCCCGGCACCACCGTGGGCGGCACCGGCCTTTCCAAGGAGGAGCTGGCAGCCCGCGGCATGAACCACTCCTCCCTGCACGAGGACGTGATGATCGGTGCAGAGGACAGCCGCATCACCGGCAAATGCCGCGATGGCCGCACCGTGCCGCTGTTTGAAAACGGCGTCTGGGTGCTGTAAAAAAGCCCCAAAGGGCGCGCAACTGCAAAAAAATTGCGAAAATGCTTGCATAAATCGCAAGAGTATGCTATATTCTAGTAGTACGATATAGTTTAACCTGAAACGTGGGCCGCAAGGTCCGCGTTTCTTGTTTGTTTGGAGGTTTTTTATGGCGAAGCAGTCTGGCGGCAACACCGCGCAGAGAGTGGAAGCGCTTGTCCGTCCCACGGTGGAAGGCATGGGTCTGCGCCTGTGGGATGTGGTTTTTGAGAAGGAAGGGCCGGACTGGTATCTTCGCATCCTCATCGACCGGGACGGCACCATGGATACCGACACCTGTGCAGAGGTGTCCCACGCACTGGACCCCATTCTGGATGAGGCAGACCCCATCGACCAGAGCTATTATCTGGAAGTAGGCAGCCCCGGCCTTGGCCGCAAGCTGACCCGCCCGGAGCACTACGAGGCGCTCAAGGGCCAGAAGGTGCGGGCAAAGCTCATCCGCCCCAACGCTGACGGCGTGCGGGAGCTGTCCGGCATCCTGACCGGTCGCGAGGGCAGCACTGTGACGCTGGAGACCGAGAACGGCCCCGTGACCTTTGAGGTGAATGCAGCCTCCGGCGTGCAGCTGTGCGACGACGAGGATCTGTTCAACTGAGAAGAACCGTCTCTGATGGAGAAAAGAGAACAAAATATATAGGAGGAACCCGAAAAATGACAGCAGCGAATAAGGATTTTTTTGAAGCGCTCTCCATGCTGGAGCATGAGCGCGGCATCACCGCAGAATACCTGATCGAAAAGATCAAGGCGGCTATCATCATTGCCGTCAAGAAGAACTATGAGGTCGAGGAGGATCACATCCGGGTGGATATCGACCCCGACACCGGCCGCTTTGACGTGGCACTGATCCAGGATATCGTGGCAGACGAGGACTGGTACGACGAGCACGCCGAGATCGGTGTGACCGAGGCGCGCAAGATCCGCAGCAGCTACGAGGTGGGCGACCGCATCATCACCCCGCTCAAGACCCGCGATTTTGGCCGTATTGCCGCCCAGACCGCAAAGCACGTCATCCGTCAGGGCATCCGCGAGGCCGAGCGCAACCAGCAGCTCAGCGAGATCCAGTCCCGCGCACACGATATCGTGCAGGCCACCGTTACCCGCGTGGATACCGAGAAGGGCATTGTTGCGCTGGATCTGGGCAAGGGCGGCGAGGCTGTTCTGCCCCGCAACGAGCAGGTGCCCGGCGAGGTGTACACCGAGGGTGAGACCCTGCAGGTCTACATCGTGGATGTGGTCAGCACCGAGCGCGGCCCCCGCGTGATGATCAGCCGCACCCATCCCGGCCTTGTCAAGCGCCTGTTTGAGCTGGAAGTGCCCGAGATCTTTGACGGCACTGTGGAGGTAAAGGCCATCAGCCGCGAGGCCGGTGCCCGCACCAAGATGGCTGTCTGGTCCAAGGACCCCAACGTCAACCCCGTTTCCGCCTGCATCGGCGAGCACGGCGCCCGCGTGGCCGCTGTTGTGGAAAAGCTGGGCGGCGAGAAGATCGATATCGTCAAGTGGAGCGAGGATATCTCGGAGTTCATCTCCGCAGCCCTGAGCCCTGCCAAGGTGGTCAAGGTGGAGCTGCTGCCCGGCGAGACCCGCTCCTGCCGCGTCACCGTGCCTGACCAGCAGCTGAGCCTTGCCATTGGCAATAAGGGTCAGAACGCCCGCCTGTGCGCCCGCCTGACCGGCTACAACATTGATATCCGTCCCGAGAGCGGCTACTACGGCGAGGACGAGGAGCCCAAGAAGGACGCAGCAGACGCTGAATAAGCCCGGCACCATCTGCCGAAGGAGGGAAACCGGATGGCACAAAAAAAGATCCCTGCCCGCCAGTGCATCGGCTGCATGACCAGCCGCCCCCAAAAGG
>ULWO01008859.1_pt1 | contig 11556 bp, 5 predicted proteins | sample 1960421 | NCBI WGS metagenome assembly ULWO01 (sample SAMEA4835814, study PRJEB28245) | human gut metagenome | biome: gut microbiome; material: fecal sample | place: Denmark | collected 2008 | reverse complement strand
AGTGTTCCTGCAAGTTGTGTCCTTCTCCCGGAATATAAGAGTTCACTTCCTTAGAGTTTGTCAGACGTACACGAGCAACCTTACGCATTGCTGAATTCGGTTTTTTCGGAGTAGTAGTATACACACGAACACAAACACCACGTCTTTGAGGACATGAATCCAGTGCCGGAGACTTACTTTTCTCAACCAAAACCTCTCTTCCTTTTCTTACTAGCTGTTGAATAGTAGGCATTTTGTTTGATTTTTAATTGTTATATATTGTTTATTAATTTACTATTTTAATCCAAAACTATACATTTTGGGCTGCAAAGTTACGAATAACATTTTAATAAACAATACTTTTAAGCAATAAAAATAGCCTGTATCCAAAAAAAATCTTTTGAAAAACAGGCTAATATGCCATTTCCACGACAAAGCTATAACTTATGCCTCTCCTTTAAAGCCACTCATAGGAGGAATAAAAGTCTTGCCATCAGGACCGCCATTGGCACCATTCATTTCTTCAGGCATACGAATCGGTCCAAAGTTGCGCTCATACTTTGCCACATTTTCTTGTAAAGCATACATCAGACGCTTAGCGTGTTCAGGAGTCAATACAATACGAGATTGAACTCCTGCTTTCGGCAACCCAGGCATTACACGTACAAAATCTACTATGAATTCTGAACTAGAATGGGTAATTATGGCAAGATTGGCATATGTGCCTTGTGCTACTTCTTCTTTCAACTCTATTTGAAGCTGATTGTTGTTTTTTTCGTTTTCCATGATTATTTTCTTCTATAATTAAAGGTAAATATTATCTGCTTATTATTAGCAGGCGAACAAAAATAAGGAAAAGGAACCAATCAAGCAACAATAGACGCACTAAATATCATTTTTTTCTATACAGAGAGGAATATAAGGAATGGTAAACCAAAAGCAAGATCCTTTTCCTTCTTCTGATTCTACCCCGATACATCCCCCCATTTTTTCCACAATAGTACGACAAATTGCAAGCCCCAGCCCTGTTCCCGGTTTAGCTGAATCAAGTCTCACAAATCGTTCAAACACTTTCTGCTTTTGGGATTCAGGAAAACCACATCCGGTATCAGCCACATAAAAATAAAGCATTTTTCCATGAATTTCATAACCTAAACGAATACTGCCTTTGGTAGTAAACTTAATAGCATTTGTCAATAGATTAATAAGTACTTGAGAAAGCCGTTTTTTTTCCGCCACGACAAAACAAGGAGCAGAAAGTGTTACACAATTCAAAACAACCTCCTCGGCAACAATTCGTGTACGCATTGCGCTTGCCAATTCTTCCAATAATATATTCAGCTCCATTTCTTCCTCTGCAAAAGTCAATGTTCCCGACTCTATTTTTGACAGATCTAAAATATCATTAATAAGCTGAAGCAGCAAAGAACAATTATTTTCCAGAACTTCTGCATACATTCGCTTTTCTTCTTCGGTAGCAGCAGTAACAATCAAATTCGAAAACCCCATAATAACATTAAGCGGCGTTCGTATCTCGTGGCTCATATTGGCTAGAAACACTGATTTATTTTGATTAGCAGCTTCGGCTTGAGCCTGAGCGGCTCTAGCTTTCCTCAACTCGACTTGCAATTGATGGTTGAGTTCTTCCAATTCTTCTATTGTTTTCATAGCAGCCCAATGTACCCCTTCCCTGCTCCCTGAGGATGGCATAAATATATAAAAAAGCGTGGGAACTGTTTTAATGTCTTATCTGTGTTAGAGGTATCCCCATACCCACGGAACAAATAAAAACAACAGTCCCACGCCGTTATGCATATTTCCTTTTAGAAGGAAGTATAAACACACGACGTGAGCGTTCTGTTGTATCCACTTTGTTCCGCTTCGAAAATTGGGGATTTTCTAACACAAAGTAATATCAAAAACGCTCTATTTACATTAATATATCAAACACGAACTCTCTTTGTCGCTTTGAATGACTACAAATATAGATATATTATTCTGAAAAAGGGACTATTATTATCAAACTTTTAGAAAAACAATGATAGCCTGTTGAGAAATGGCTGAAATCTTTTTATCACAAAATATGATTTACGAATGATTCGGAATGTCATTTCTATTTAGTGAAGACCGGCTTGCCAATGCCGTATGATTTCGCTTGACTTCCTTTGTGCAGTTGACTTATTGCTACTATCGCATAGAAGGCTTGTTGGTGTTAACTTACCATTAAGGAAAATTACGCAAACATATAAATGTGGAAAAGAAATCAGCTACAAAAGTCCGTGGCTAGTATCGGAGCAATGCCGGCACTCGACTTTTCCTATACGTGGTTTGTCATACAATGACAAATCCACAAAACCAACTGTATTTTTCATCCACAAGCGGAAATATGTTTCCTCCTTTCATTAACTGCCAAAACGTCCTGTTAATGGGAGTTCCGGTGGTGAATGAACATGCCGTGTTGTATTTTCAGCCTCCTTTCATTTTAAAACATCTTTCGGTGAAAAAAATGCTGAAGGCAGATTTGAAAACGGCTTGGGAAGTGTGACTGAAATGGGAGTGAAGGGATACCCTTTCATTATTAGCCGGCGGTTGTCCGCACGTTTTGATTAAAATGTAAGGATGAACGGAAAAAAAAGAATGACCAATTTGATGAAAGGTAATCTCATCTGCCCTTACATAAAAAACATACCGGGCTTTTTTTAAAAGGTGGTGAAGTTTGTAAGAAACTTCCCGATCTTTTTAAAAGACATCAAGGTCTTTTTGACACATACAGTGGCACAAGCCTGTACCTATATATGTGTAAGCCCACACGTATATATGCATCGGGCTACACGGACGTACGCATAAGCCTACACATATATATGTCATTGTGTCAGATTCCGTCATATCCTGTACCGGAATTTGATTTGTTTGCCTCCTCTTCTAGACAAACGCTTTTTTATGTTGTATATTTGTAATTCGCCCAATCTCAAAAAGTGCCTCATGAATGTATTCATCACTCTCAAAACAATCTTCCCCAGAAGCATATTGAAAGAAAGCCGGGAAGATATCTTCGAAAAACATTGAAGAGGCAGTAGAATCAGAATCCTCGAAAGATGCTGTCAAGAAGACGACGCCATGCTCCCTGACACAGGAAGTAACCGCTTTTCTCACCTCCCGCTGCCGCTTCCGGCTCAATGTGCTGACCGAGGTAGCGAGTGTGAATACTGGTTCCTTTCATCCTGATTGAGACAAGAGCATACTTGCGTCACTCCATTTTTCCGCTATGTAATGGTAGGGAAAAGTGATGAAGTCAGGAGGGTATACCCATGCCGGGTGAACAATAAAAAGGTCGGTCTCCCATTAGGAAAACCGACCTTCTATTTAAAGTCTTAATGAATCGTATTATTCTACTTCACTATAGTCAAGTACATTTTTGCGATTTGCCAAGATGCGATCGTATTCTTCTTTCGAACCAACAACAATCTTTTCAAATTCACGCTGTCCGGTACCGGCAGGGATCAAGTGACCGCAAATCACATTTTCCTTCATACCTTCCAATCTATCTACTTTACCATTAATAGCAGCTTCATTCAGAACCTTGGTCGTTTCCTGGAATGATGCAGCAGACATGAAGCTTGAAGTTCCCAAAGCAGCGCGAGTAATACCTTGCAGAATCTGAGTAGATGTTGCAGGAATAGCATCACGCACTTCAACGGGTTTCAAGTCACGACGCTTCAACATACTGTTCTCATCACGCAACTTACGGGCTGTTACAATCTGACCCGGTTGCAAGTTCTGAGAATCTCCGGCATCAACAACCACCTTCTTACCCCAAATACGGTCATTTTCTTCCATGAAGTCTTGCTTATCTACCACTTGCTGTTCCAAGAAGCGGGTATCACCCGGTTCATCAATTTCAACTTTACGCATCATTTGACGAACAATAATCTCAAAGTGCTTATCATTAATCTTCACACCTTGCAGACGGTAAACATCCTGTACCTCGTTTACGATATATTCCTGTACAGCCGTAGGACCTTTAATGGCCAAGATGTCGGCAGGAGTAATCGCACCATCAGACAGCGGAGTTCCGGCGCGTACATAGTCGTTCTCCTGAACAAGAATCTGCTTAGAAAGATTAACCAAGTACTTCTTCACTTCACCAGTCTTAGATGTTACAATGATCTCACGGTTACCACGTTTAATCTTACCCATGGTAACTTCACCATCGATTTCAGAAACCACAGCAGGGTTGGACGGGTTACGTGCCTCAAACAATTCTGTAACACGAGGCAAACCACCGGTGATATCACCAGCTTTACCAACAGCGCGCGGAATCTTCACAAGGATGTCACCGGCCTTTACCGATTGATTGTTTTCAATAACAACGTGTCCACCCACAGGGAAGTTATAAGTACGTATCAAGTTACCATCTTCTGTCGTAATATGAGCAGAAGGAACTTTTGTCTTATCCTTAGATTCGATAATGATGATTTCACGCAAACCGGTAGCTTCATCCGATTCTACCTTATAAGTTACGTTCTCAACCATACTCTCGAACTCAATCTTACCGGTTGCTTCAGTAATAATAACAGCGTTGAACGGGTCCCATTTAGCAATCAGTTTACCCTTCTCAACCACATCACCGTCAGCAGCATACAATTTAGAACCGTAAGGAACATTATGAGTTGATAAAATGATACCGGTATTTACATCAATAAAGCGAACCTCGGCCAAACGACCTACTACCACTTTCACAGCTTCACCGGTAGTTTCATCTACTGTATCAACAGTACGAAGTTCCTCAAATTCCAGACGAGCATTGTTTTTGGCAACAATACTTGCATTGGCAGCCATGTTACCGGCAATACCACCGGCATGGAAAGTACGCAACGTCAACTGAGTACCCGGCTCACCGATAGACTGTGCAGCAATGACACCGACAGCTTCTCCCTTTTGAACCATACGGCTGGAAGCAAGGTTACGTCCGTAACACTTGGCACATACGCCTTTCTTCGATTCGCAAGTCAATACAGAACGGATTTCTACACTTTCAATCGGAGAATCTTCAATTTCCTGTGCGATATCCTCAGTAATTTCTTCACCTCCGGCAACAATCAACTTACCGGTGGTAGGATGAATAATATCATGTACTGAAACACGTCCGAGGATACGTTCATACAGAGTGGCAATAACTTCATCGTTATTTTTCAAAGCAGTACAAACCAAACCGCGCAGTGTTCCACAGTCTTCTTCATTAATAATCACATCATGCGATACGTCTACAAGACGACGAGTCAAGTATCCGGCATCGGCAGTCTTCAAAGCTGTATCCGCCAAACCTTTACGAGCACCGTGGGTAGAGATAAAGTACTCCAATACCGACAAACCTTCCTTAAAGTTTGAAAGAATCGGGTTTTCAATAATCTGAGCACCTTCAGCACCGGCCTTTTGCGGCTTAGCCATCAAACCACGCATACCTGACAACTGACGAATCTGTTCCTTAGAACCACGAGCACCGGAATCAAGCATCATAAATACTGAGTTGAAACCTTGGTCATCATTTTTAATAGTCTTATAAAGGATGTCAGACAAATCGCTGTTGACATGAGTCCATGTATCAATAACCTGGTTGTAACGTTCATTATCAGTGATGAAACCCATATTATAGTTCATCATGATTTGCTCAACTTCTTCGTTACCGCGTTTTACCAGTTCTTCTTTTTCCTTCGGAATAATAATATCACCCAAGTTGAATGACAAACCACCCTTGAACGCCATGTGGTAACCTAAGTTCTTAATACCGTCCAAGAATTCACAAGCACGAGCAACACCCACAGCCTTAATAACATCACTAATGATGTCGCGCAAAGACTTTTTAGAAATAATGGTATTCAGATAACCTACTTCAGCCGGAACGATTTCATTTACAATCACACGACCTACAGAAGTTTCTTTCATCATCACATCTACAATGTTGCCATCCTTATCCAGGTCTTTTACAACAACATTGATGATAGCATGAATATCTACCTTTCCTTCATTATAAGCAATCAAAGCTTCTTCCGGTCCATAGAATGTCAGTCCCTCACCATTCGCACCTTTTCTCAGTTTTGTAATATAATACAAACCAAGTACCATATCCTGTGCGGGTACAGTAATAGGTGCGCCGTTAGCCGGATTCAAAATATTATGTGCCTGAAGCATCAACATCTGAGCTTCCAATATAGCCTCATTACTCAAAGGCAAGTGAACAGCCATTTGGTCACCGTCAAAGTCGGCATTGAACGCAGTACATGCCAATGGGTGTAATTGGATAGCCTTACCTTCAATCATATGGGGTTGGAATGCCTGAATACCCAAACGGTGCAATGTCGGCGCACGGTTGAGTAATACCGGATGTCCTTTCATGACATGCTCCAAGATATCCCAAATAACAGGTTCTTTGCGGTCTACTATCTTCTTGGCAGACTTAACAGTCTTCACGATACCGCGTTCTATCAATTTACGGATAATAAACGGCTTGTAAAGTTCGGCAGCCATCAATTTAGGAATACCGCATTCTCCCATTTTCAATTCAGGACCAACGACAATTACCGAACGGGCTGAGTAGTCAACACGCTTACCCAACAGGTTCTGACGGAAACGTCCTTGCTTACCTTTCAAACTATCAGACAGTGATTTCAACGGACGGTTTGCATCTGTTTTTACAGCACTTGACTTACGTGAGTTATCGAACAATGAATCGACAGCTTCCTGCAACATACGTTTTTCGTTGCGTAAGATTACTTCAGGAGCCTTGATTTCAATCAGTCTCTTCAGACGGTTGTTACGAATAATCACACGACGATACAAATCATTCAAGTCAGAAGTTGCAAAACGACCACCATCCAACGGAACCAACGGACGAAGTTCGGGCGGAATCACCGGAACAATACGTACAATCATCCATTCAGGTTTATTGCGTCCGCGAGATGCACGGAACGATTCAACGACCTGCAAGCGTTTCAATGCTTCATTCTTGCGTTGTTGTGAAGAGTCGTTGCTTGCCTTGTGACGCAATTCATAAGAAAGTGCATCCAAGTCAAGTTTAGCCAACAAATCATAGATGGCTTCAGCTCCCATCTTAGCAATAAACTTGTTAGGGTCTGTATCTTCCAGATACTGATTTTCTCTCGGAAGTTTTTCCAGCAAATCCAGATATTCCTCTTCCGAAAGCAAATCATATTCATTTACGCCTTCTTCAGCGGCAGCACCCGGCTGAATTACGACATAACGTTCATAGTAAATAATAGAATCAAGTTTCTTGGTAGGCAATCCCAACAAGTAACCGATTTTGTTCGGCAATGAACGGAAATACCAAATGTGTGCCACAGGCACTACCAGCTGGATATGCCCCATACGTTCACGACGAACTTTCTTTTCTGTCACTTCAACACCGCAACGGTCACAAACGATTCCTTTATAACGAATACGTTTGTACTTACCGCAATGACATTCATAGTCTTTTACCGGACCGAAGATGCGTTCGCAGAACAAACCGTCACGTTCGGGTTTGTAGGTACGGTAGTTGATAGTTTCGGGCTTCAACACCTCACCACTCGAATTCTCAAGGATTTCTTCAGGTGAAGCCAAACCAATTGAGATTTTCGAGAAATTACTCTTTATCTTCGTTTCTTTTCTAAAAGCCATACTTTCTTGTTTATATTGTAAAGAGTTATATTTTTATTATTCAAGGTTGATACTCAATCCCAATCCTCTCAATTCATGTAACAATACATTCAGAGATTCAGGAATGCCCGGAGTAGGCATCGGTTCACCTTTTACAATAGCCTCGTAAGCCTTAGAACGTCCAACAACGTCATCAGACTTAATAGTCAGGATTTCCTGCAAGATATGCGCTGCGCCGAATGCTTCGAGCGCCCAAACTTCCATTTCTCCGAAACGCTGACCACCGAACTGAGCCTTACCACCAAGCGGTTGCTGAGTAATAAGAGAGTACGGACCGATAGAACGTGCGTGCATCTTGTCTTCAACCATGTGGCCTAACTTCAACATATAGGTCACACCTACCGTTGCCGGTTGGTCAAAGCGTTCACCGGTACCACCATCACAAAGATACGTCTTACAGTAACGAGGCAATCCGGCTTTATCCGTCCATTCATTTAAGTCATCCATAGATGCACCATCGAAAATAGGAGTAGCAAATTTCACGCCCAATTCTTTTCCGGCACGACCTAATACAGCTTCAAAAATCTGACCGATGTTCATACGAGAGGGCACACCCAACGGATTCAATACGATATCTACCGGAGTACCATCAGCCAAGAACGGCATATCCTCCTGACGGACAACACGAGATACAATACCCTTATTACCGTGACGACCTGCCATCTTATCACCCACACCAATCTTACGTTTCTTAGCAATATAAACTTTAGCCATCTGAATAATACCTGAAGGCAATTCATCACCTATTGTGATTGCAAACTTCTTACGTTTCAGTTCGGCGTCCAGTTCTTTATACTTCTTCAGGTAGTTCATTACCAAGTCACGAATCATATCGTTCTTGTGAGCATCCGCTGTCCACTTGCTCAACTGAATCACTGTATAATCCAATGACTCAAGGTCGCGTTTTGTAAACTTAGCGCCCTTAGCGATAACTTCGGTTCCCAAGTAATCTTTTACACCCTGAGAGACTTTACCATTAGTTAATACCAACAATTTATCAATTAAGATATCCTTCAGCTTAGCTGCCTTTTCTTCAAATTCATCATTCAGTTTCGGCAAAATAGCTTTGTCGGCATTCTTTTCACTTCTGGTTTTCACAACGCGAGAGAACAACTTCTTGTCAATAACGACACCACGCAATGAAGGAGAAGCTTTCAATGAAGCATCCTTTACATCACCGGCTTTGTCACCAAAGATAGCGCGAAGCAATTTTTCTTCAGGAGAAGGATCTGATTCACCTTTCGGAGTAATCTTACCAATCAAAATATCACCCGGTTCAATACGAGCACCGACACGTACAATACCGTTCTCATCCAAATCCTTAGTTGCTTCTTCACTCACGTTAGGAATATCAGAAGTCAATTCTTCCATACCGCGCTTCGTTTCGCGCACTTCCAATATATATTCATCCACGTGTACAGAAGTCAATAAGTCTTCACGTACAACGCGTTCATTCAATACAATAGCATCCTCATAGTTATATCCCTTCCAAGGCATATAAGCAACCAACAGGTTCTTACCCAATGCCAATTCACCACCTTGTGTTGAATAACCTTCCGTCAGAATATCACCTTTCTTTACACGCTGACCCTTATCACAAATAGGACGAAGGTCAATAGTCATGCTTTGGTTAGTCTTACGGAATTTAGGAATTCTATATTCTTTCAAAGCAGGTTCGAAGCTGACAAATTCCTCATCTTCCGTTCTGTCATACAAAATCCGGATAGTGGTTGCATCTACATATTCAATCACCCCGTCACCTTCAGCAGCAATCTGAGTACGAGAATCTTCAACCAATTGCTTTTCGATACCTGTACCTACAATAGGAGCCTCTGTACGCAACAAAGGAACTGCCTGGCGCATCATGTTAGAACCCATCAATGCACGGTTAGCATCATCATGTTCCAAGAACGGAATCAAAGATGCCGCAATAGAAGCAATCTGTTGAGGAGATACATCCATCAACTCTACCTGATCAGGAGTAACAACCGGATAATCGGCATCGCGACGAGCCTTAACCTTGTCACGAACAAACTTACCTTCATCATCCAAAGGTGCATTACCCTGAGCAATAATCTTATCTTCTTCTTCTTCTGCAGTCAAGTATTCAATTCCTTCATCAGAAATATCCACCTTACTATCAGCTACCTTACGATAAGGAGTAGAAATGAAACCAAGTTCATTAATTTTAGCATAAACGCACAAAGAAGAAATCAAACCGATATTAGGACCTTCAGGGGTTTCAATCGGACACAAACGACCATAGTGAGTATAGTGTACGTCACGCACCTCGAAACCGGCACGTTCACGCGACAAACCACCGGGACCTAACGCAGACAAACGACGTTTGTGAGTAATTTCAGCCAACGGATTGGTCTGGTCCATGAATTGTGACAATGCATTTGTACCGAAGAATGAATTGATAACAGAAGAAATAGTCTTCGCATTAATCAAATCAATCGGAGTAAATACTTCATTGTCACGTACATTCATACGTTCACGAATAGTACGAGACATACGAGCCAATCCGATAGCAAACTGATTGGACAACTGTTCTCCCACTGTACGCACACGACGATTACTCAAGTGGTCAATATCATCAACATCAGCCTTAGAGTTAATCAGCTCAATCAGATACTTGATGATCTCGATAATATCTTGTTTTGTCAATACCTTCACATCCATATCCGTAGTCAGCCCCAACTTCTTGTTGATTCTGTAACGGCCTACTTCTCCAAGGTCATATCTTTTTTCAGAGAAGAACAGGTTATTGATAACCTCACGAGCACTGGCATCATCAGCAGGATCTGCATTACGCAACTGACGATAGATATAAAGCACAGCCTCTTTTTCTGAGTTACTCGGGTCTTTCTGAAGCGTATTAAATATAATAGAATAATCTGATGAATTAGCTTCTTCCTTATGAACAAGGATATTCTGAACGCCTGAGTCGATAATTTCATCTACATGCTCTGCTTCAAGCACAGTTTCACGGTCAATGATAACCTCATTACGTTCAATAGAAACAACTTCACCGGTGTCTTCATCTACAAAATCCTCTGTCCATGTCTTCAAGACACGCGCAGCAAGTTTTCTTCCTACAACCTTCTTTAAGTTGGCCTTATTGACTTTAACTTCTTCAGCCAAATTAAATATTTCGAGAATATCTTTATCATTTTCAAAGCCGACAGCTCTCAACAGAGTAGTAACAGGCAATTTTTTCTTACGGTCGATATAAGCATACATCACATTGTTAATGTCTGTAGCGAATTCAATCCATGAGCCCTTGAATGGGATAATACGTGCGGAATATAGTTTTGTACCGTTAGCATGTACACTCTGTCCAAAGAATACACCCGGAGAACGATGCAGCTGAGAAACAACAACACGTTCAGCACCGTTAATCACGAAGGTTCCCTTCGGCGTCATATAAGGAATAGGACCCAAATAAACATCTTGAATAACAGTATCAAAATCCTCATGATCGGGATCTGTACAATAAAGCTTCAATTTAGCTTTCAAAGGTACACTATAAGTGAGCCCACGCTCTAGACAATCATCTATTGTATAGTGAGGGGGATCAATGTAGTAGTCCAAAAACTCAAGGACAAAGTTGTTACGTGTATCAGCGATAGGGAAGTTTTCAGCAAATACTTTATACAGCCCGTCGTTCTTTCGTTTTTCGGGTGGGGTATCCAGTTGTAAAAAGTCTTGGAATGACTTCAATTGCACTTCCAGGAAATCCGGATACTTCATCGGATTCTTGATGGAAGCAAAATTTACTCTTTTGTTTTCTGTATTTGAAGACATCTGATAATTTATTTGTAGAACTTAATAATAATATAGACACAAAAAGGTTAAGAA